>Ga0209066_10002313_pt1 | contig 23301 bp, 19 predicted proteins | sample All_14_2_FD_187198 | JGI IMG/M metagenome (GOLD analysis project Ga0209066, IMG submission 187198) | Freshwater microbial communities in response to fracking from Pennsylvania, USA - Allegheny Zone_MetaG_DW_15 (SPAdes) (version 2) ... | reverse complement strand
CCCGCGCCGTTCAGCAGAAACCGGCACGGGCCAAGCCGTTCCGTCACCGTCTGCCGCGCCCGCTCGATCGCCGCCGCATCGGTCACATCCGCCGTCAACGGCAATGCGACGCCGCCTTCTGCCGTGATCGCGTCTGCCACCTGTTCCAAGGTCGCGAGCGTGCGACCGAGCAGGGCCACCTTTGCGCCTCTCCGCGCCAGTTCTTTCGCGATCTCGGAACAAATCGTCCCGCCCGCACCCGTCACCACCGCCACCTGATTCTCAAAACAGCTCTCGCATGCCATGTTTCTTCCTCTTTTCTATCGCCGTTTCGCGACGTCTTCCGACTCCGTCGCCACTCCTTGCCCCAAGACCGTTTCCCGCGCGTTCCCGTATGCCACAGCCTGCACCAGCGGAGCCAGCACATCGAAGCTGTCCGGCAACAGCCCGCGCTCCGCCCATTCGCCCAACAGCCCGCAGAGCAACCGCCGGAAATACTCGTGCCTCACCAGCGAAAGCAGACTGCGGGAATCCGTGGTCATGCCGATGAACGTCTGCAACAGCCCATAGTTCGCCAAGGCCTCCAAATGTTGCCTGATGCCGAAAGCGTGGTCGTTGTACCACCAGGCGGGACCGAACTGGATCTTTCCCGCCACTCCGTCCTCGGCATAGGACCCCGTCAGCGTCGCCAGCACCGAGTTGTCGGCCGGATTCAGCGTGTACAGGACCGTGCGCGGCAGCCGCCCGCGATCTTCAAGCTCGTCCAGAAACGCGCAGAGGCTTGCCACGTCGCACGCACGCCCCACTCCCGCATAGCCGCCCGCAGGCCCCGCCAACCTCCGCAACCGCGAGCTGGTCTGCCTTTGAGCGCCGAGGTGAAGCTGCATGATCCACCCGCGCCGGCCATACTCGCTCCCCAGAAACCGCAGCACCGCCGAGCGCAACCGAACCAGCTCTTCTGCAGACAAAGCCGCGCCCGCCAGCCGACGCCGAAAGAGTGCCTCCGCCTCTGCCTCCGGACAGGACTGGTACGCGAGCGCGTCCAGCGCATGATCCGCCAAACGGCACCCCAGCACGTTGAAGGCGTCCAGACGCCGACACACCGCGTCGCGGTAGGCATCGAAGGAGCGGATTTCCTCCCCTGCCGTCGCGCCCAGCCGCGCCAGCCATGCGGGGTCCAGCGCAACGGCATCGTCGCCCCGCAGCGACGGCAGCACTCTGGCGGAGAAGCCTGACGCCGCCAAGGCCCGATGCGCAGACAGGTCATCGAGCAGTCCGTCCGACGTGCAGGCGCACACCACGTTGAATCGCCGCAACAGCCCGCGTGCCGTAAACTCAGGCTCACCCAACTGCGCGTTCACAGCCTCCCAAATCCGCCCGGCGCTCGCAGGAGTCAGCGGCTCGCTGATGCCGAACACGCGCTCCAACTCCAACGCCGTCCAATGGTAAAGCGGATTGCCCAGCGTCTTAGGCACCGTCGCCGCCCAACCCTCGAACCGCTCGCGCGGCGACACAGCTGCCCCTGAAACGAGCGCCTCCGGCACCCCCGCGATCCGCATCGCGCGATGCTTGTAGGGATCGTGCGCCACCCACAGTTCCGTCACATCCGGGAAAGCCCGGTCCATCGCAAGATCAGCCGCCGACAAATGATTGTGGTAATCGACAATCGGCAGCCCCTCAGCCACCTCGCGGTAAAGTCGTCTCGCCAGGGGCGTTCCCAGCAGAAGATCCTTGTCCATTCGAACTCCTTGCGTTTCGCCGTCACTTTGCTTCTGGCACGTCCAGGGAGAACGCGCTCCAGACGCGGGCAGATCACCGCGCGCCGGTTCATCTCTTCAGGACGCCACCCTTGCCTTTCGCAGCCGCCACCCCAACATCAGCGCAACCGCACAACAGATCGTACCCGCCGTAAGCGTGAGCCTTCCGCTCGGCAGCGCCATGTTAAACAGGCTGACCCCGACGAACAGCAAGCCGCTAAGCCCGACCGCAACAGCGAACAGGGCCATGATTGCGCTATGCCCACGAAGTGAAGAGGCGGCCACACCCTCGCTTTCACACACGGGAGTTGCCAACCGCGCGAAAAAAACAGCGACGCGCTTCCGGTATGCCTCGCTCACACTCTCGCCGGGAGCGGAGAGAGCCAGCACGCCCAAGCAGACCAACATCTGATAGAAGGTTGCGGTCTCCCAGCTCAAACTCGAATATCGATGAAAATACAAGCCCGCCAAGATGCCCGTGACGATTGCCGCCACCGCACCCCATGGCTTGGGCCGCCGCCAAAGCACGCCACACAGGAGCGGCACCACCAATGGCACTCCGATCAACCCCATCAGCGTCTTGTTGACCTCGAATGCGCCACCGAACCGCTGAACCTGTGTGGCCCCGCAGATGATCACCGCGCCGAGCGCGACGGTCATCACACGCGCCACAACCATCTGCTCCCTGTTCTCGGCCTTTGGCCGGAACAGCCGCCGGTAAATATCGCGCGTCAGCACCCCCGCCGTCACGTTATACTCAGCGCTGAGCGTCGACATGGTGGCTGAGAGCATGGCCGCTATCATCAGTCCCATCGCGCCAGGCGGCAACAGACTTTTACAGACGCTGACGTAGGCCTGCTCAGGATTCGCCAGATCCGGCACAAGCACCGCCGCCGCGATTGCCGGCAGCAGGAACAGCACCGGGCAGAGCAGGAACAGCACCGCGGACATCAGACCCATCTTACGCGCCGCACGCTCGTCAGCCGTGCAGTAGAACCGCTGGATGAAGGCCCAGTTGCCGTTGTATTTGATGAGCACCATCGCATAGTAAACGAACAGGTACCAGAAGTTCCCTTTGTCGCCATGCGTCCAAGTGAAATGATCCGGCAATGCGGCTGACAGCGCTCCGAAACCGCCGACCGCGTTTAGCGCCAGCGGCACCATGACCGAGGTGATCATCAGCAGAATCGCGCACTGCACCGCATCCGTCACGACCACCGCCCACAGGCCGCCGATCATGGTATAGACGATGACGATGCCCCCGGATACCGCGATCGCCTGATTCATGGAGCAGCCCAGTGTTCCTGAAATGAAGACACCCAGCGCATAAAGGCGAACCATGTTATCCAGGATCCTGAACCCGACTCCGCCCCACGACGTGATCTGCCGCACCGCTGAGCTGTACCGCTGCTCCAAGTATTCGACCGGCGTCACTAGCCCAGCACGCCGCCAGCGGTGCGCGAGAAACGCCGTGCCCATCAGCGTCGCAGGCACGGCACTCCAAAGGATCACCACAGCCACGAGCCCGTCCTTGTAAGCCACCCCCGCGTGCGCGACAAACACGAACGTGCTCACCATCGTCATGTAGTTGCTGACTGCGCCCAGATGCCAAGGGACAGCATTCCCGCCCGCGAAATACTCTTTCACGTTCTTGACATAAAGTCCTAAAACGCCACCGATACCGGCCATCAGGGCCAAGTAAATGGCGATTGCGGCATAATCCAACGTGACCAGTCCGTTCGTCATTTTCCGCTTTCCCGCGCCAGCTCCAACACTTCGCGCGTGCGCTTCAGATTCGCAGACACATTCAGTTTCTTGCAACCACGGTACCAGTTGCTCCACTTGTCATGGCAGTACCCTTCAGCCAAAACCGGAATCTTTGCGAAAGCGGCTTCCGCCGCCGACAGCGCCCGCACGCACGCCTCTCTGTCGCCCGCGTCGAGCGCCTCGTGTGCCACCAAGAGATTCTCCAGCCACGCGCTGACCAGGGACATGAGGTCGCTTGGATAGAGCAGGTTATCCTGCAGGAACGTCAGGTCTTGTGCGGACAGGGAGGCGGCCCCCGCATGCGCCGCCAAAGCGGCCAAGAGGAACCCGGCTCTCTGGGCCGCCGCTCGCTTGATGGTTTCGCGTCTCCCAAGACTGGCCGGGTGCATGTCACTCAGCCCCACATGAAAAGCATCCATACCAGAAACAGCTTCGGCGGCCACCGCCACCTTTTCGCCAACCTTCGCCGTCCGGATCGTCTCAGGCTCCACTCCCGTTCCGATTGAGCGCGCCTTCAATTTTTTCGACATCTCGGCCAAAGCCTTCCTGCCCGCGTCAAACATCTGCCCGTCCATCAGAAAAGGCACCTGCTGCCGGTCGTGGATCTGATAGGCGTTGAAGTAGATCTTGTACGCATTCTCGATCGCCCCCTGCTGACTCGGAAAATACCGGGCCACCCACTCCGACAGCCATGCGTCAGGATCAAAACCCTCCATTTTCCAGGTCATGTCAGCTGAGGCTTGCAGCCCCAACACGAACTCACGGATATTGCCGACGTTAAAGATCGCATACGCGTTAGACCCTTTATCGACAGCCGTTCGCAGCAGGTCGTACGTCTTGTGCGGAGAAACCGCCTGCGCCAAATGCGGTCCACAGCCGATCAGCCCGTGGTGATAGTACACCCCATACGCGTTGTTCGGATTACGCGGCGTAGAGTAGAAGTCCTGCTGCCACTTCCAGCCCGGCGAATTGTCGGCGAAAACAATCATCGTGCCTTCAGGAATCGTCAACAACCCTTTCTGATTCAGGACGGCCCCTTCCGCCCACAGCGTGGTGGAAAAATAGCGCGGCTGCCGCGCGCACACCCCGTCCAGGATTTTCACCTGCTCCGCCATGGCCTCCGAAATCAGCCGTCCGCGGTCCTCATCCGACTGCGGCACCTTCGGATCGGCCATCCACATCGGACGGTCTGCCACCCCGCGCAGCCCAAGTTGCCAGATCACGTTCGGATAGGCGGCCCATTTCTCCGCGTAAACCCGCCACACTTCGCGGACCGCTTCCGGGTGGCTGAAATAGGAGTATTTCAACTCCTTGCCTCGCGCCTTCCAATAGTTGAAATAGGCGAACGCGCTCACCCCCATGGGTTCAACATGGTGCTGCGAAACAAACACGCCGCGGCGCACGCACTCCTCGACCAGCGCGGCCTCAGGCGGATTCAGGATGTCGATGAAACTGGCGGGAATAATGAGGTTGAAACGGCAGCGGACCAACGCCTCGGCCACAGCCCGCAGTGCAGCACGGTTGACCACCTGCGCATAATAAGGATAATCGATGTTCCGGCTTCCCCCGCTCTCCAGCCACTCGGTCAGAAGGTCCTCGTCGTTGATGAACCAACCGCGAAACTTGAAAGCCGGAGAGCCGGAAACCAGCGAGACCGAATCCCAGCGCAACGCCTCTCTCTTCTCCGGTTCACGCCCCGACCAGAAGCCCAAGGGGTCGACCTTCAGGTACTTTTCGATAAACGCATAAATGCCGAACATCGTTCCGCGCGCGTCGCCGCCCTCGATGTACAGCCGTCCCTCGCGCTCTTCGACGCGGTAACTCTCCCACGGTCCGCCTGCCCGTGTGCCAATGAAGACGCATTTTCCTGAGGACGGCGCGCTTCCCGAAACGACATCAGGCCTGCGTCCCGTGATCCGCTGCACATCAGAGGCCAGATCTTCTGCCGCCAAGCGCACATACTCTGGCTCATCCGCTGTCACGACGATCGGCGCGACATGCCGTTCCGACGCCAGTTCGAACCCGCATGCCGCCACACCGCACAGGCAGATGCCTATCATCAGAACCGGCAAACTCCGACGTCCCATACCGTTCTCCCATCGGGAAAGCCATGAACAACGGTTACCCGCCAGGCATGCACGCCCGGATAAACCCGCGAAGAGACCGCCGCAAAAAATCGTCCTATCTTAACACCAGCGCTTTTTCGGCGATCAAAACCGGCGCATCGTAAACCGGCACATCCTTGAACACCACCGTGTCTCCCTCGCGGGCCACACGTATGGCAGGAAACTCGTAGATGCCTCCGGAAACGAGATCAACCCATACAGGCTCTTTGATGGAACAGGCTTTCACCGTAATGTTTGCCGCCACCGTTTCGAACGAATTAGATGGCACAACGCTGCTGTTCCAGACCGTCAGGAGTTGTTGCCGGGTAGCGGGATTCTGATAGACGAAACATGCGGTCGGTTGGGCACAGTCGACGCTGGCCACATCGCCCTTCACCCGTTCCAGCGTGTTGTCGAAAACCGCCACCGTGTTTTGCACCGCGTAATAGGCGAGCTTGATTTTATCGACCCGCTTGTCCGCCGTTGCATGCAGCAACCCCTTGCGGTTGATCTCGCGCCCGACATGGTTGAAGTCGCAGATCGTAAAGACGGCAGATTCCACGTCGTGCCCAAGGTCTCCCAGCATGCGCCGCACGTCCCACTTGGCTTGGCTGACCTCTGTCCAAGGATGCTTGGACAACGCGAAACGCGACGCCATCTCCGAAGGGCAACCGTTCTCTCCTTGGCGCATCTTGGCGCTCTTCGAATACTTCGCCAACGTCGCCTTCAGCTCCTCGACCTTCGGATAGGAGCGGTCGGGATTGTATTCGTAGCCATGGTAGATGAACCAATGGAAGAGATCCACTTTGCCCTGCTCCGCCAACGCCGCCAGACACTTGTCCAACAGCTTTGGGCTGGAACTGGCGAGCGAAAGGCCGGCGATCCGCGCGTCCGGAATCACGCGCTTGATGATCTCCGCCGTGCGGATGTTGAAGACGGCGATATCTTTGGGCTTGTGCGCCTTGTTGATGTCCGGCTCGTTCCACATCGCCCAGTCACGGACCTTGCCCTTGTAACGGTCCGCCATAGCCGCCACCCACTTATCCCACGCAGCCAACGCCACTTCGTTGGTCGGAAATCCTCCGGCGAGATCGAACCCGCCGCCACCCTCGTAGATCGGATTGCCGTAGTCTGTCTCAAGCAGGACATTCAGGCCCCGGCCGCGCGCATCGTCAACAAGCCTGTCCAGCCATGCAAAATCATACGTGCCCTTGACCTTTTCCGTCTTAGCCCATCCCCCTTGCAGGCGGACCGTCTTGATCCCAAGCGGGACAATATAGTCTTTGTATTCGTCGTAGATCGCGAAATCCCGGTCGAGCGTCTCGCATCCTAACGTCCAATTCGACCCCTGAATCTCGGCCGCACAACGCGGCTTGATCGTGCCGATCCGGTTCAGTCCAGGATTGAGACCGGTCTTCGCCCGTTCCGGCGACGTGTCAATCGCGGGACCCGCCCATGTTCTTCCAGCCCAGAGGGACAGGGACAGCGCGACAAGCGCCGCACGATGTGAGAAAAGCCTTTCGTTCATGAGTCCTCCTTCGATCAAAGTCAATTCATAGGATAAGTCCTCCATGTCATTCCGACAATGGCGATATCACGAACTCGAATTGCTTTTATCGGAACTCCGTTGCGCGGGGAGAACGGGCAACCCTGGCGGTTCCAGTTGTTTTTCTGAGATGAACGCGGTAAAGTTTCTCAATGTCCATTTCCTTATACCGGAGCGCGCGTGAGTCGTAAGTCGCGAACGAAAATGCCGCAGGTGGCCATCTTGCTTGAAACATCGCACGGCGTTTCGCGCGCGATGTTTCAGGGCATTCTCGACTATGTGCGCGTGTATGGCCCCTGGAGCCTTAACGTGGTCGAAGGCGGGGCCAATGATCAGCGCGTTCCGGACACGAGGCTCTGGAAAGGGGATGGTATCATCGCACGCGTGCCGAACGACAAGGCGGCCCGCGACATCATCGCGTCGCGTTTGCCCGCCGTGATCTTCAACCCCAAGGACTCCTACCTGACACCCGGCCACCCGCTTTCACGCTGCTGCCGCATTCAATTTGACTCACACGCCATCGGCACACTCGCCGCCGAGTATTGCCTTGGGCGCGGCCTGTCTCATTTCGCCTTTGTCGGCCACCCTCACAACATCAACTGGTCGCGCTGGCGACAGGAGGCGTTTGTCGCGAGGCTCGCGGAAAAAGGCCGAGACTGCCACCTCTATCCTCCACCGCCTCCTAAAAAACGCGCCTGGGACTCCGAGCGGCCCCGCCTCTGCGCCTGGCTGCGCAGCCTGCCAAAACCAGTCTCGCTTTTTGCGGCAAACGACAACCGCGGACGGCAAGTGCTCGACGCCTGTCTCGTGGCCGGCATCGGCGTACCCTATGAAGCGACCGTGCTCGGAGTCAACAATGACATCCTGATCTGCGAAACATGTATCCCGCCCCTCTCCAGCATCGTGCTCGACGACGCAAAAGCCGGCTATGAGGCCGCTCATCTGCTGGATCTCCTGATGCAACGCAAAGAGAAACCGGGACGCGTCGTCCGCTATGGCCCGAAAGAAATCGTCTCGCGCGCGTCCACAGACGTGTTGCAGCTTTCGGACAAACGGGTCATCAGCGCCCTGGAGTTCATCCGCATCAACTCGGGAATCAACATCCGCGTCTCCGATGTTGCCGCACATTTAGGCGTCACCGGGCGCTGGGCCGAAAGCCGCTTCAAACAAGCGCTCGGACGCTCTCTGCACCAGGAGATCCATGAGCAGTGCATGGCCACCGCGTACAAGATGGTCATCGGTACAAATCAGCCGCTTGAGGAAATTGCCCGGCGTTGCGGCTTCAGAAGCGTTAATCACCTTTGCCGGATCTTCAAGAAAGCCCACGGCTGCACCATGGGGAGCCTGCGCAACAATCCGCCGGCGACATAGACATCGCCTGTCCGCTCCGGAATGCCTGGCCCCCTATTCCCAGACATCACCGGGCGCGAGCGCCCCTGCCGCCTCTCGCTTCAGGAGTCGCTTTCATCCGTCGAGTCTCCATCCCGCGCACGTCTTCGACGACGATGGCGGGCCGCGCGTCAGGCTCCGCGGCAGTCAACTCCAAATCATCGAGCGTTATCCCGTCGGCGTGGCGGATGTACAGCCCATAAGAAGGCAACGCGCCGAACATCCAGCCCATCGGATAGGCTTTCTCCTTTTCCGGAACCGCGCGCGCCGCTTCCTCGGCAGTGCCTCCGCCTGCGAAACAGATGCGGATATCCCGCAATATCACCCGTTCGACAGGATGTTCCGGCAGTCCCGTGATCGAACAGCCCAATCTCCCGGCACCCTCTGCCCGCACGTTGGAGACCGTGATGTCGCGCATCGCTCCAACGCCCGGCGCAGGGTGACCCGGAACCGGATTGCCGCGGTTGCCCAGACGGATGAAAAGCGGATTCTCCACGTTTCGCATGACGATGTTTGAGACCGCGACCCGCTGACACACGCCGCCGTCCACCTCCTCGATTGCGATCCCGTCCCGCGAATCGTAAAGGAAACAGTCTGAGAAGCGGATGTCCTCGAAGCCTCCCTGTGACTCAGTTCCCAGTTTCAGCGAAGCCGGCGAACCCGACAAGCGGCAGCCTGTTACCGTGACGTTGCGGCAGGGGCGGCCCGCTACAGTGGACTTCAACACAATCGCGTCATCACCGCTGAAGACGTCGCAGTCCCTGATCCTTACCCCATCGCAGCTGTCGATGTCCATCCCGTCGCGGTTCTCGCGCTCGCGGCTGCGGATGCTGACCCGTTCGATCTCGACATCCTCACAGGCAAGGTAATGGGAGAGCCATCTCGCCGAGTTCAGGAACAGCAGCCCGCTCACCCTCACCCGCTTGCACTCGCTGAACCGGAGAACATAGGGACGACCGCCGTCATCGCCCTTCTTCGCCGGAAACATCACCCCCTGCCCGTCGATCACTCCGTCTCCGGCGAGACCGATGTTCACCTGACGTTCGGCATAGATCAGGCACTTGGTGAAACGGGCTCGATACAAGAAGTCGATCTCCGGCGTGATGCAAGGATAGTCGCGGATATCCGCGCTGCCGCGCAGCACCGCGTTATTGGAGACCGACAGCGTCACACCGCTTTTGAGCACGACTGTTCCGGAAAGGAACACCCCTCCGCTCAATCCCACCATCCCGCCGCCTGCAGCAGAACACGCGTCGATTGCGGCCTGAATGGCGTGCGTGTCAAGCGTGACGCCGTCCGCCTTAGCCCCGTAATTGCGCGGACTCCATACCTTACCCTCGGCGGAAGCCATCCCTGTCCGGCAGAGAAGCACAGCAAGCGCCGCCACCCCGAACCAAAGCCATTCTTTGCAACCCCTATTCACTCCGAACCGTTTCATTATCCCTCCCAAGCTGTCACTGAAACACAAAGAATAACTGAGCCTTAGCGAACACCGCCGTGCTCATGGACGCTTCTCATCGCGGATTCCTCGGATTGAAGCCTCCCGGAAACGGCTTCGCCCCCGGCATGAACAGATAGAGACAAGCACGCCGGTCGCTCTCGCCCATAAACAGCGTCCCGTCGATACCGGTCGCCATCGCATCAAACTGGTATGCGCGTTTGGCATAATAGGGACTCCGGTCAACCGTGAGACCGCCCCAGTCGCGAAAGCCCTCCTCACCGTCCAATCCGTAACTGAAAAGCTTGCAGGGCTCTTCGAACTCCCCACAAAGCAGATAGAGCCGGTTGTCTGGCCCCAGCGTCATCCCGCGCACCCGCCGCGAAAGACGCGGTTTACCAAGGTTGACAAGCCGGGTCCGCTCCTGATTCAGGCGGAACAGGTACCCATCGCTTGAAGCCCCGTAAAGCGTACCATCCGGCGTCGCCGTCCACGCCTCGATCACGGGGTACCCGTAGTAGTTCCAAGCCTCGTAGTACTCGCCCGGAATCTGCATGTCGGTTCGTACCAGTGTTTTCGTATTGGGAACGTATACCACGATGCGGCCATCCTCTCCCGACGTGAAGACGCTCCCGTCATGAGCGACATGGAGCGCACGGGGCACGCTGCGCCATGTGCGCTCGGGTCCCGAGTAAACCTTGCGGTCGAGCAGCGGCAGATTCTCGAGCGTCTTGTTTTTTTCCAAGTCCCACACGAAGAACCGTGCGTCCGGATAGGTGATCCCGTAAAGACGGCGTGCCTTGGCGTCCAGCGCTACGGCATAAACCGTGTTTCCTTTCACCGGCACGCCGAGATCGTCAAGCGGGCACCTCTCGCCGGGCATCCGCGCCTCCGCATCGCCCTTGACCGGATCGTACCGGTAGAGGTGACCGCCCGGATAATCGGCATACGGCGCAACGACATCTTTCCACAGTTGCTCCTCTATGGCCCGGAACCCGCCGGGAAAGTTCTGCGTCAGCGGCACCGGTGCCAGCATGCTGAGCCCGCCGCCGATCAGCAGCGTGCCGTCAGAATCCTGGACCAACGCGTGATACACTCCCTTGGCATCGCCGATGCGCCCCAGCGGACGCACTTTGTTGATCGCCCGATCATAGAGGAACAGAACGGATGCGCTTTTACCGCTGGTCGCGCCGTAAACCAGACCGCTCCCGGCGGTGAGCAACGCCGTGATGGGCGAATCGTCCGCCTCAATCGCAGACACGTCGGGATAGCCGAGATCGCGATAGTCCAGACGGTGCGCGTCGAAGTTGGGGTTGACCCATTTCTGGGCGTGCGCCGCAGACACCGGAACAAGAACCGCCGCCACACGGAGAAGGCCGCTCAACCAGACATCACATCGCATCCTGCCGACGTATGGGAGGGACAACGCATGTCCTTCCACGCCCCCAATTCTCCGAGGCACTTTGGCGACACACATCGGGGATGAAACCGTCATTCGGCACATGTTCGGGCTCTCCTTCGATTTCATTTCATCACCCCTTCTTCCGGCGTATGGCAGAGCAAGGCCATGCTGAACGGCCACTTGTTGTCGATCCTGTTCGCGACTCGCTTAGGGTCAGGCTCCTCGACCGCACCGACGAAGTAAAGCTTACCATCCTTTTTGCCGGTACAGGCACCGCCCAACCCGAACACGCGACGCCCATCAGCCGTACGCATAAGCCCCAGTTCGCGCCGCTGCCGCGTCGCAATGTCATAGACGACCAGCACCGATTCAGGAGGCACATCCTTGCCCGTGAGATGCGCGGTGAACTTCCGTTCGTCGGCCACATCCCACGACACCCCCGCATAATCGAACGCCACGGAAACCACGGGCGCATAGTAGATGCGGTGATCGAGCGAGATCGTCATCGCCAACGTCGAGACCGGAATCAGGTTTGGATCGGCATTGAGGTAGCGGTCCGCACACATCCGCACCAGCGGCGTAACCGTTCCCTCAGGGCCTGCAAACGGGTCAAACTTGAAAAGCATCGAGTCCCCGACGACAATGCCATAGGCCACCCGCTCCTTAGGGTCCCATTCGATCACGCGCCAATAGACCTTGCGGTCGATCAGCGGGTTGGACATCGTGCGCGGAGTGGCGCGCGGGTCGAGCGGCACGCGTGTGCCACGCAGGTCCGAAAGGCGGTCCCGCCGAGGATCGTACTTCCAGATGCGGCCGATCGGGAAAGATCCGTACACGTTGCCCTCATCGTCCGCGAAAATCGTGCGGCAAATATCCCAGTCGTCCACGCGCCCTAGATCTGTGGTGACTTTTGACTTCAGGTCTAGCGTATAGAGATGCCCATCTTCGGCCAGCCCGTAGAGCCGGCCGTATTTCGGTTCCAAGACAAAACCGAGCAACCCCCATTGCCGGTTGATCTGTCCGAGATTTTCCAGTTGCCGCTGCGCAGGGTCGTAGCGGAACCAGTGCGGGCCGCGATAGCTTGCTGGATCCACACACTCCGGTCCGGTGTCCTCGCAGAAATCTCCAAAGTAGATGCGGCCCTGCTCGTCTTCGCCCATGCGGACATGAATCTTGCCCGTCGTACGGATACCCTTGCCGCGCTCGCCCTTGAACGCCGTGAGGTCCGCCACATGTAGCATCGCCTGCGACTGCGGATCAAACTCAAAGAAATGCGCCGCCTCCGCGTGCGTGCACAGTCCGATGTAGAGCTTGCCGCTCTTGGCTGCGTACAGCGCGCTCCACATGCTGTCTTCACGTTCGCTGCCGCCCGTAAAGCGGTGCGACTGCACCGTCAAAACCTTCTCTTCGGCCGCCATCGCCAACGTCGCGGCAACAAATCCCAGCACGATCAACCGATTTGTCATACGTCCCCTTTCAATATGCGTATCATAAAAGGCCAACTGATCGAAGCGCAATTTCTGAAACACGAACTGTATCTACGTTTTTACGAAGTCGGAGAGACAGGGGGGCGAGCCGCTCAAACTCAATGCCCGCGGCCCGGAACGCCGTCACACCCATGCAAGAACGGGTTCCCTCTTGCGGAAGATCAAGGATTGTCCGTATACTGTCTAACATGAAACGCACGGCTCGCACGCATATTCCGCAGGTTGCGGTCCTGCTCGAATCATCGCATGGCATCTCGCGGCTGATGCTGCAGGGCATCCTGAAGTATGTGCGCGTCCACGGTCCTTGGAGCATCAACACGACGGGCGGAGGCACCCGCGATCTGAAGCTTCCGGACTTGCGGCACTGGAAGGGGGACGGTATCATCGGACGGGTGACCACCGACACCGTCGCCTGCGATATCATCGCCTCCAAGCTTCCCGCAGTCCTTTTCAACCCCGACGACGCCTATCTCGCGCCCTCGCATCCGCTCTCCCGGTGTAGCCGTACGCAAAGCGACTCCGACGCCGTCGGGCGAATGGCCGCAGAGTATTTTCTCGGCAAAGGCTTCGCGAACTACGCCTTTGTCGGCGAGGTCAGCGACATCAACTGGTCCGTGTGGCGTCAAAAGGCATTCTCCGCTCGCCTAGCGGAAACCGGCCGCTCCTGCCACCTCTACCCTGCCCCGCCGCGGCGCCGCAGCAACCGTGACGCCGAGCGCCCGCTTCTCTGCCGCTGGCTCTCTGCGCTCCCCAAGCCCGTCGCGATTCTCGCCGCCAACGACCAGCGCGCACGGCATGTGCTCGACGCCTGCCTTGTCGCAGACATCGCCGTCCCTTACGAGGCGTCCGTGCTCGGCGTGAACAACGACCTGCTCGTCTGCGAGACCTGCATCCCGCCGCTCTCCAGCATCGCCCTCGACGCGGAGCGGGCCGGCTACGAGGCGGCCCGCATGCTGGACGAACAGATGAGGAAGACGGCGAAGATCCCGCAGGTCGTGACGTACGGGCCCACCGGCATCGTGTCGCGCGCATCGACAGAGGGCGAGCGTGTCTCTGACCGGCTGGTGATCCGCGCTCTGGAGTTCATCCGCATCAACGGCGGCCTGATGATCCGAGTCTCCGATGTGGCAGACCATCTCGGCGTAACATGCCGCTGGGCAGAGATCCACTTCCAGCAAGCACTCGGCCATTCGATTCACGAAACCATCCAGCGCGTCCGAATGTCCACGGTCTGCACCATGTTGAAAGAGACCGACTTGCCTCTTAGCGCCCTTTCAAAAAAATGCGGTTTCTCGCAGCCCAACCATCTCTGCACCCTTTTCAAGCGGCAGTTCGGCATGACCATGAGCGCCTACCGGCACAAGCACACAACATCCTCATAAACCCTCTCTTCAGCGGCCAATATGAAACGACGCACTTTCTTACATACCTCGTTCGCCTCGCTTCTCACGCTTTCTTTGCGTTCTGAGACCGCCAAGCGCGCCCCTCGCATCCTGCTGCGATCATCGTGGCAGGTCGTGAATATCGGCGATATCGCCCACACGCCCGGCGTGCTCGCGCTCATTGAGAAGCATATCCCCGGCGCAGAGTTCAGGCTCTGGGCCTCGGGCGACCTCTCACCCGAAGTCGCCGCGATGGAACACCGGCGGTTTCCCAAACTCCGCATCGTGAAAGGCTCTTTCGGCGCGAACGGCAAGGCCTCCAACACGGAGCTCGGCGAATCGACGGAATGGTGCGACTTTCTCTTGCACGGTTCGGGACCTTCGCTGGTCGCATTCAAAGATGTGGAGGCGTTTGTCAAACATGTCGGCAAGCCCTTCGGCGTCTATGGCATCACCTATGGCGGAAGCACCGAGCCGCAACGCCAGCTCATGAGCCAGGCGAAATTCCTTTATTTCAGGGATTCCGTCTCGCTTGCAAAAGCGAAATGCGATGGCGTGACCTGCCCCGCGATGGCGTTTGGACCGGACGGCGCGTTCGGGTGCGACCTGCGCAACGACGACGCGGCGCTGGCCTTTATGAAGGCGAACGGACTGGAGGAGAAAAAGTTTCTCTGCTGCATCCCGCGCTTGCGCAACACCCCTTACTGGAAAATCCGCAACAAGCCAATGGACGCCGAGGCTCACCGCAAGCATGCCCGCAACGAGGCCATGAAAGAGCACGACCACGCCCCGCTGCGCGAGGCGATCTGCGCCGTCGTGCGCGAAACCGGGCTCAAGGTGCTCGTCTGCCCCGAAGACATGAGCCAGATGGCCGTCGGCAAGGAGATGCTCATGGACAAGCTGCCCGACGACGTGCGCAGAAACATGGTGTGGCGCGAAACGTTCTGGCTGACTGACGAAGCGCTCAGCACTTACGTCCGTTCGGCGGGACTTTTCGGCCTCGAAATGCACTCCCCCATCATGTGCGTCGGCAATGGGGTCCCTGCCATCGTATGCCGCTTCGCCGAACAAACCAGCAAAGGCTTCATGTGGCGCGACATCGGGCTCGGAGACTGGCTTTTCGATTTCGACACCGAAGCCGACCTGCCGCGGTTGACACCTGCTGTGCTGGCGATGGCCACAAACCCGGTTGCCGCGCGCGACAAGTTGGCCAAAGCCCAGACGTTTGTTGCCGCTTGCCAACGCGACACCATGACTGTTCTGGCAGGACACCTGCCCCCGCATTAAACCTAAACACAACTGAATAACAGGAGCTCCCCATGCACGCAACCAAGTCGTTCGCCAAGATCCCGATCGGCATCTCAGCCTGCCTGCTGGGCGAAACGGTCCGTTACGACGGAGGCCACAAGCACGACGTTTTCCTAACCGACACCCTCGGGACCTATTTCGATTACGTGCCCGTATGTCCGGAGGTCGGCTGCGGGCTGACTGTGCCACGCGAATCCATGCGCCTTGTCGGCACGCCCGAAAACAATCGCCTGATCGGAAACAAAACCGGCACGGACTATACGGAGCAGATGCAGGCCTTCTGCGCCCGCACCATCGAATCCCTGCGGACCCGCAATCTCCACGGTTTCATCTTCAAGGCCAAGTCCCCCTCTTCCGGGCTCTTTCGCGTCAAGCTCCACACGCCGGACGGAATGCCCACCACGCAGCACACCTCAGGCCTTTTTGCCCGCGCTTTTGTTCGGGCCTTCCCCGGGCTGCCGTGTGAAGAGGACGGGCGGCTGCACGACCCCGACCTTCGCGAGAACTTCATCGAGCGGGTCTTCGCGCTCAAACGGTTCCGTGAAGAGGTTGCCGCAGCACCGTCGGTCCGCGCGCTTCAGACCTTCCATGCCTGCTCCAAATACCTGCTCATGGCCCACGCACCCGAAGGGCTGAATGAACTCGGGCGGCTGGCCGCCGCCGCAACCCCTGAAAACCTCAGCGCAACGCTGGCAGCCTACGAAGAACGTTTTCTCTCCACCTTGTCGGAGTGCGCCACCGTCGGGCGCCACACGAACGTTCTCCAACACATGCAGGGGTATTTCTCAGAACAGCTCACACCGATGGAACGCGAAGAACTCGCCAGCGTGCTCGATGAATATGCGCGCGAACAGGTCCCTCTGATCGTGCCCATCACGCTCTTCCGCCACTATATCTTCAAGCACCAAGTCTCTTACCTGATGCAGCAACACTACCTCTATCCGCATCCGGCAGAGCTCAAGCTGCGCAATCACGCATAGTTGTGCATGCCCGCGAAGAGACGCGAGACGTTGATCCACGTCAGCGTCAGCACCACAAAGAGCAACCCGAGCCAAAGCAGCGTGGCCAAGGTCCTGGGAGCACGAACGCCATGCGCCAACCGGTAGTGGAAGTAGCCCCCGTACATCAGCCATGTTGCCAGCGACCACATCTCCTTGGGATCCCACTGCCAATAATGGCCCCAACAGATCTTGCCCCAAAGCGACCCCAGCAACAGACCCAAGGTCAACAGCACAAAACCCGCCGCGGCAGTCTGCCGCGCCGCCGCTTCCGTCTGCCGTAACCGAACCGCATCGGTTGACGCGCGCATCAGCGGCAGGGACATCAGCGCCGCCCGCGCCAGCATCACATATCCGGCCACATAGCTCGCCACATGCGGGATGAAGAGAGGGCTCTGCAGCGCAGGCGGCAATCTCCGCACCTCCTCGCCAAAAACAAACCCCGCCGGAAAGAGGATCACCGCCCCCAACAGCGCGTCCTGCAGGGACGTATCCAATCCGTTGCGCCACCGGCTCCACTGCGACAGCGGCCAGAGCGCCGCCGCCATACACAGGAAAAATTCAAAAAGATTCTGCATCGGGGGATGGCCGGTGTGCACCCCGCGCCACGCGACAGACACAACGGCCGCCAAGAACCCGGCGCACCATAAACCCCGGCCAACAGAACGCCGGCCACGGCACAGAGCCGCCACCGTCGCCAAAAAGAGCGCGAACGTGAGATAGATCAACCCGCCCTGAAGCGTCATCTTGACCATCATGGCGACCCCTCCCCAGCGCCCGGCAACCTGCTGCGGAACACTCTCACAGCAAACAGCAGAACACCCGCGAAGAGCACGGCAAAGCCCGTGTAAACAACCGGCAGTCCAGGGTCTCGGATGAACTGCAAAACCGTGTAGGTCACCGGGCGTCTATACATATCCCAACTCTGGCCCCAACTCAGCTGATAGATGTGGTACCCTTGAACCCACACCGGGTGATTCACACGCACATTCGCCACATAGGACGGCTTGCCCGGCTCCGCAAGGGTCACCCGGCTACGGTACTCCCGCACCGGAGGCATGCGCCCCGCATCCCGGTCACTCGCATTGGCGTCATAATACTCGACAAAAAACTTGTCCAGCTTGACCAGGAAAGGCAGACGCCCCACATAATTCGTGAGTTGAGGCCCGTCCCACAGCTTGTCCGAAACGTCCCCGTCGACCATTGCCATCGAGCCCGTTGCCGGACGCTCTGGCGTGGCTGTGCGCACCGCGTGGCGCCCCATCAGCCATCCCGCCAGCACGCAGGCGCACCCGACATGCAGGAGGGCTGAGTCAAACCGCCGACGCGTGACCGCACGCAGCCCGTTGAACGCAAGCAAGACCGCCATACCTGCCGTGAACGCCTGCATGACAGGAGTCGACATCAGCGCGCCGGAACGCTCAGGCCCCGGAAAGGCCAAAGCCACTGAGCACAGTGCGAGCATCCAACACAACCAAGCCGCACTACCCAAACCGGTCATTCTTTTCAGAAAAGCTTTCACACTTTCTTTACCGTATCGATCTCGAGTTCGACCAACAGGTCATCGCGACAGACATCGGCCTCGATCGTAAGCAACGGCATCGCCTCCAGCTTGTGCGCCTTGAGCCACGCCTGCCAAGTCTCCATATAAGAGGCCTTCTTCAAATACATCACCGCGCGCGTCGCGTCCTTCCAGCCCATGCCGCGCGACACAAGAATAGCCTCGACCACATCCATGGTCAACTGAATCTGCTTCTCGACATCGTCCACATGTGCCGTCGCACCGCCGGGCTCGATGCTGGCCGTGCCCGACACCATGACCGTGCGATACTCCGGAGTCGCAATCTCAACCGCCCGGCTGAAGGAACTTCCGTACTGCAGCGCCGCGCACTGCAAGGGCGAGGGAAGCGCTTTCACCGTCACCAGGCCGTCTTTTTTCGGCCGCACGGCAATCGCACACGCTGTGATCGCAGACCCGCAGAGGTTCCCGCTTCCGATTCCGGTGCTCGCCGGCACCAGCCCATCGTACACCTTTCGCGAATGAAAGAACGCGTCACGCGCACGGTTGAAGGGATCGTACCACTCCAGAATCTTGTCCATGTACAGCCAAGTCCGGGCCACATGCGCAAAGGTCATGTCCGCATCTTTGAGAGCGTCCTCAATGCCTTCGAAGACCGCGGTCGTCTGCGCCTCACGCGACGCGCTCAGATCGGGCGGCAGGACCCCGGTCAACAGACAATAGTCGGCGTGCTCATCCTCATACCGCATTCCGACCGTGCAGCCGTGGCGGCGGATCAGTCGCGGCTCAACGCCTTCGACCACAAACTGCTGGTAGACGGGGGGCAAAGCGCCCGTGCCGCCGCACAACCAGAGTTGCGGCACAGACGTGCCCTTCGCGCCGACCGACGCACGCACCAATTCATCCCGGGTTCCCCACCCGGTTTGAGACAACACGCGCCCGGAACGGACCGGCAAAACACCCTGCTCCACATTCAGAAGCCCCAACTCTTGCCGACGCTTCACGCCTCCGTGCACAATTCCCAGCATGGCCATTCATCCCCCCGTCACTACGCCTCTGTTATCAGAACGACAAAACATACTCCGCCAAGGCCTTGATCTCGTCCGGCGTGAGTTTCTTCGTCTTCCCGTGCTCATCTTTCGGGTTACAGGTCGTCATCATCTCTTCCACAGTCAGCGCACGACCGTCATACAGATAAGGAGCGGTGCGCCAGTTCTCAACCAACGTCGGCGTATCGAATTCGCGGCCTTCCTCGTTACCCACACCCAAACCGAGATCGTATTTTTTGAGGTTGGTAAAGAGCCGCTCATTGTTGGGGCCCTCTTTGCCCGAGGGATGACACTCCGCACAACCCGCCTTTTTGAAAAGCTTCTCACCCTTCTTAGCGCTCTTGGAAAGTTTGCCGTTCACGAGATAAGGGCTCGGCAAAGGCTTGAGCGACTTGACATACTCATCGATACAAACCGCATCCTCTTCCGGGCGCACCACAAACTGAATATGCGTCATCCCCTTGCGGTTGCAGGTCGCCATATCTGCACGAATACCCGTAACCATCGTCGGCGGGGTCAGATGCGAATAAATCATGTTCTTGGTCTGCTTCGGATTCCCGATCCCGTCGTTCACGAGATCCCAGTTCAGGCCGTCAATGCGCGCGTCGGGATGGCAACTCGCACAGCTCTGCCATTGCTGGAAGCACATCGCGCCGTCATTCCAGAGCATCTCGCCGCGGCGAACACGGTCTTTGGACAAGTCGACGGCGGCACCCAGCGCAATCAAGGCGGGCTTGGCCACCACATCCGCCAGTTTCACCTCGGTCAACGCGTCGGTGAAATAGAGCGCGGCATAGACCGTCCCATCCACAATCGCCACGCCGCGCGGGCCATCACCGGAAAGTCTCACGCGACGACGGATCGTCACGAGAAAAGAGAGGTCATTCGGCACATCGGCGGCCGACTTCGTCACTTCCGTGACCTTCTCGTTCTTGGCCGCCTTTTCCAGCCGCGCGTGAAACGCTTCGCGGTCGATCAGGCTGATTTCCCGTGTGCCGGCATGCGCCACGGCCAGCGTTTTGCCGTCTGCAGAAACCGTCACCCCCCACGGATTGGCTGCGCCCAGGTCAACGTCGTCCAGCAAAGCGGTGTTGACGTAATCGCCCGTCTCGCCGTTGAGCACAGTCAGCCCTGCCGTGTTCATCCAGCCGCGCTCGAGCTGTGTCGTCGGCAACTGATAGCGGCCAAACGTGTGCGTCACATAGATGCTTTTCCCATCCGGCGAGGCGCCGATGCCGCGCACGCCCGTGGACCCGTTGGGCAACAGGACCGTCTTGACCACCTTGTTCGCCGCAGTGTCAATAACAGAAACCGAGGCAGCCACCACATCGTCCGTCGCGCGGCAGGCAGGCAGATGGTTGGCAACGAACAGCAGCTTGCCGCCCGCGCCCAGAATCGCGGCATGCGGCTCGCGCAGAACCGGCACCGTCGCTGTGACTTTCATGGCGGCCGTATTCACCGCCACAACGTTATTGTTGAAACGGTTCACCACATAGACGGTCGCCCCGTCCGCGCTGACCACCGGTGACATGGGCGTATACCCGGTCTGGACTTTCGCCAGAACCTTCCCGGCCGCATCCAGCTTGTAGAGCGCGCCGTCCACTCCGCCGCCGGTCACATACACCGTTCCGTCCGGTGCGACGGCCACACCGCTCGGGTCACTTTTGAGAGCCCATTCGCCGGCACACTTGCCGGCGGCCACATCGAAAACCAACAGCTTGCCCGCCGAGGCCGCTGTCACATACAGGGTCTTACCACCCGGGGCAACCGCCAAATATTCAGGCGAAAGATACGAGGCCGCACACGCGACTCCAACCCAGCCCGCCAACAACACGCCCATGCCTGTACTCTTTGTTGCGTTCATTCCGCTTGTCTCCTAAGCCGGTTCACCGAAGAACCACGGCTTTTGTTTTCATAACGCCTGCCCAACGTGCTTCATCTGCCCTTATCAAACAGTTCGCCCAACAGCCTCTGCGATCATCCTCAAGTCCCTGACCAGCCTGAAAAACATATCGGGCGTCTCGCTCTGATCGCCGTCGCACAACGCCTGATCGGGATGGGCATGAACCTCCACCATCACGCCGTCAGCGCCGCACGCCACCGCCGCGCGCGCCATGGGCGGCACCAGCGCCGCACGTCCCGTTCCGTGGCTGGGGTCGGCAATCACAGGTAGCCACGTCCTCTGTTTCAACAAGGGGATCGCCGTCAGGTCCAGGGTGAACCGCGTCGCCGTCTCGAACGTCCGTATTCCGCGCTCGCACAGGACGACCCGCCTGCACCCGGCGGCCAGAACATACTCCGCCGCCAACAAATACTCTTCGATCGTGGCGCTCATGCCGCGCTTGAGCAGCACCGGCTTGCCGCACTCGCCCGCAGCCCGCAACAGGACCGAGTTGTGCATATTGCGAGAACCGATCTGCACCATGTCGGCCATCGCCGCGATCGCCGGAAGATGAGCGGCCTCAAGCACCTCGGTCACCACCGGCAACCCGGTAAGTGAACGCGCCTCCGCAAGGATTTCCAACCCTTTCTCGCACAGGCCTTGAAACGCATACGGCGAAGAACGCGGCTTGAACGCTCCGCCGCGCAACATGGAGGCCCCGGCCTCTTTGACCGCACACGCGATCTCGACCATCTGGTCACGACTTTCGACGGTACACGGCCCTGCAATCAATACCAGCCGGCCTCCGCCAAAAACGGCATCACCGACTTCGACAAGTCCGCCGCCTTCCCCCACCTTATCCTTATCGAATATCATGTCTAACACTCTGCACGATGCCGCAACTTTCCCCGTTTCAGCACGTGTCCCCAAAATGCTATCCCTATTGTAAGAATCGTCTTACAACATCATTGTTTCGAGTATAATATAAAGGCACTCGGACACGCAAGCTTCGATCCCAAGCAAATTAGTGTCGCCGCGCCGTACTACAAAAGCTAGCCTTAAAGGCGTTGTCGGGTGCGGACCGTTTCTTCGTTTGAGCCTTGCGGCGACGGCACATGGCGGCGTTGGAGGCTCCGCCGCGCGGAGAGCGAATGACATTCCGCACGCCGGCAAATCAAGCGCGAAAAAACCGGCGCGTGCCCACTGATCCGGACTAGCTCCGGGGTGACCGTCTACACTTCCATGCGGCCGCTGATCGCCCTTTTGAGCGTCAGGGGATCTGAATAGCCCACGCCGCTGTCTGCCGGCAGACCGAATGCGAGCCGTGTGACGCGCACCCCGTAAGGTTTCAGCATCTCGCCGATGTACCCGGCCGTGGTGTCCCCCTCCATGTCCGTGCTCAACGCCAGCAGGACTTCTTTGACGGCACCGCGGGCGACCCTCTCCGAAAGCGCCTGAAGACGCAGGTCAGAAGGGCCGGTCTGTTTCGCCGGCGACAACTTCCCCATCAGCGCATGGTATCGCCCGGAGAAACCGCCCGAGCGCTCGATCGAAAAGATGTCGGAGGGCTCCTCGACCACGCACAACACCGCATCGTCGCGCGTGACGTCGGTGCAGAGCCCGCAGGGCTCATGTCCTTTGGAAGTGAACCCGCCGCAAACCGAACAGCAGCAGACCGACACGCGGGCCTCTTGCAGCGCCGCGACGAGCGTATCGAGCAACAACTCCGGACGGCGGAGCAGCGCAAGCGCGGCCCGCTCCGCTGACCGCCTCCCCAGGCCAGGCAGCTTGGCCAGCGCGCGGATCAAATGATCGACCTGAGGGACCATGGGGGTTTCACCCTCCGAACATGTCGCCCATACCAGAACCCTGCATCATCTTGGCCATGGCTTCCTGCGTCTGCTTCTTCACGCCTTTGAGCGCGCCGTTGACCACGTTGTTCAGCATGGTCTCAAACCGCTCCGGCTTGCCGGCAAGCACCTCTTTGAGCGCATCCTGCGTCACCTTGAGCGACACGATGGTGAAGTCACCCCTCGCCACGCAGGTGATGCCGCCGTTGGCGTATTCGTAGGTGATTTTCTCGATCTCGGCCTGAATGCGCTTCGCTTCCTTGCGCATTTGCATCGCCTGTTTAACCTGGTCCAACATGCCCATGACGTTACTCTCCTTAAAAGGGTTATCCCTGTCCAGTGGCACCCCTCGGCACCGCCTTAAAAAGGTGGGTGGAGTTTAATACAAAAACGGCCGGGGTCTCAAGCCCGTTTGCGCACTTTCTGAAGCGCGAACGCGAAGA
>Ga0209066_10002311_pt1 | contig 23345 bp, 16 predicted proteins | sample All_14_2_FD_187198 | JGI IMG/M metagenome (GOLD analysis project Ga0209066, IMG submission 187198) | Freshwater microbial communities in response to fracking from Pennsylvania, USA - Allegheny Zone_MetaG_DW_15 (SPAdes) (version 2) ... | reverse complement strand
GCTCGAGGGCGATCCGATCGCGATGCTGTACCCCCAGAATGTGCCCTGGGTGCTGGAACGGTTCGCGGCGGCGTTCGCCGCGCGACCGCGCGCCGAGTGGCTCGCCGTCCTCGCGGAGGCGGGGCTCCCCGCCGCTCCCTTGCAGGACCGCGACGACTGGCTCGACGAGGAGCAGCTCGACGCGATCGGGATGCGACTCACCCTCGAGGATCCTGCGCGCGGGGAGGTCGTGATGCCCGGCATCCCGCTCGTGCTCACCCGTACCCCTGGCGCCGTGCGCGGCCCGGCACGCCTGCCGATCCCCGCGACGGACGCGCCCGCGTGGGAGCCGCGTCCCGCCGCGGCCCCGACCGCGACGACCGGCGAATCGGGAGCCACGGTGCGGCGCGGCGGACCCCTGGAGGGTGTGCGCGTGCTCGATCTCGGATCGATCATCGCCGGTACCTATGCCTGCACGCTGCTGGCCGAGCTCGGCGCCGACGTGATCAAGCTCGAGCCGCGCTCCGGCGACGGACTGCGCGGCATGATGCTGGGTTTCGCAGGGTTCCACAAGGGCAAACGGGGCCTTGTTCTCGACTTGCAGAAGCCGGACGGGCACAATGCCTTCCTCACCCTCGTACGAGGGGTGGACCTCGTCATGGACAACTACCGCCCCGGCGTGTTGCAACGGCTCGGCATCGACTACGACCGGCTCCGCGACGTGAATCCCCGCATCAGCACCGTCTCGGTCACGGGGTTCGGAGAGGGCGGCCCGCGTGGCAGCGATCCCGGGTTCGACCCTGTCCTGCAGGCGCTCAGCGGAATGATGACAGCTCAGGGCGGCGACGCCGAACCCGTGTTCCTCTCCATTCCCGTCAACGACGTCGCTTCCGCAGCGATGGCGGCCCTCGGTGCAGTACTCGCGCTCTATCACCGCGGTCGCACCGGCGATGGACAGCGGGTGTGGACGTCGCTCGCGGGCCAGGCCGCGCTCATGCAGTCCGGCGAACTCGTCCGCTTCGAGGGGCGGGCACCGGCGCTGCGAGGCGGGCAGGATTTCGCAGGACCGTCCGCCCTCGACAGTCTGTACGCCACCGCGAACGGCTGGGTGCGGCTGCAGGCGACGACGGACGCCGCCGCAGCCGCGCTCACGGGCATGCTGGGGGAGCTTCCGGCCGACGACGCCGAGCGGGCCGCGATCATCGCCGGAGCGTTCGCAGCGCGGCCGTCCGATGAGGTCGTCGCCGCCCTCACCGACATCGGCGTCCCCGCCGTCGCGGTCCGCTCGGTCATGGACCTCGCGCTTGACCCCGCCCTGCAGGAGTCCGAAGTCGTGCACGAGACACCGGTCGCCGGCGCAGCCGGCTCGCTGTGGACCCAGGGTCGGATGGCGCGCCTGAGCCGCACCGAGGCGCGTGGCGTCCTGGTCGTGCCGGGCCTCGGTGAGCACACGCGCGAGGTCCTGCGCGAGGCGGGGCTGGCCGACGAGGCGATCGACCGGATGCTGGAGACCGATGTCGCCGTCGCCGGCGACCCCTACGCTGTGTAGGCGCGGCGCTAGACCGCCGCGACCGCCTGCAGCTCGATCCTCACACCCCGCCCAGCGGTAGGCCATCCCCACTGACCCGAAGAGACCGGGAACGATCGGATAGACTCGGACACGGGCCGTCGTAGCCTTCCCTGCCCATGCAAGGAGACCCGCGATTCCGGGACGACCGTGGCTGACCGCTTCTGGCGGGGAGGCTTCGGGAGGCCGCAGGTTCACATCCTGTCGCATCGACATCACGGCCCCCGACAACCCTCATCCTCAGCTGCCGCGCCGGCGCGCGCAGTCGATCACAAGGAGAACGAACAGGCATGGTCAACAGCACCGTCGAGAAGCTCACCCCGACGCGGGTGAAGCTGCACATCACGGTCTCGCCCGATGAGCTCAAGCCGAGCATCGCTCACGCGTACGAGCACATCGCGCAGGACGTGCAGATCCCCGGGTTCCGCAAGGGCAAGGTGCCCGCGCCGATCATCGATCAGCGTGTCGGCCGCACGGCCGTCATCGAGCACGCCGTGAGCGAGGGTCTCGACACGTTCTACCGCCAGGCCGTCGAGGCGAACGAGCTTCGTGTGCTCGGCCGCCCGAGCGCCGACGTCAAGGAATGGCCCAATGAGAAGGACTTCTCTGGCGACCTGCTCGTCGAGATCGAGGTCGACGTCCGTCCCGAGTTCGAGCTTCCCGCTTTCGAGGGCACCACGGTCGAGGTCGACGCGATCGAGGTCGACGAGACTGCTATCGACGAGGAACTCGACCGTCTGCGTGCACGCTTCGGCACCCTGGTGACCGTGGATCGTCCTGCCTCGACCGGCGACTTCGTCGAGCTCGACCTGGTCGCCACGATCGACGGAGCCGAGATCGACCGCGCCGAGGGCGTCTCGTACGAGGTCGGCTCGGGCGAGCTGCTCGAGGGCATCGACGAGGCGATCGACTCGCTGACCGCGGGGGAGGAGACGACGTTCCGCTCAACCCTCATCGGCGGCGACCACGCCGGCGAACAGGCCGAGGTCACCGTGCGGGTCACAGCCGTCAAGGAGCGCGAACTGCCCGAGGCCGATGATGATTTCGCCCAGATCGCGAGCGAGTTCGACACCCTGGCCGAACTGCGCGAGAGCCTCAGAGAGAGCGTCGTGCAGCAGGGCAGCTTCACACAGGGCAATGCCGCACGCGACAAGCTCATCGAGCAGCTGCTGGACCAGGTCGATATCCCGGTGCCGCCGGCGCTCATCGAGGATGAGGTCCACACCCACCTCGAGGGCGAGGGTCGCCTCGAGGACGACGTTCACCGCGGCGAGGTCACCGAGGCGAGCGAGAAGCAGTTCCGCACGCAGATGCTTCTGGACGCCGTCGCCGAGAAGCTCGACGTGCAGGTCTCGCAGGACGAGCTGACGCAGTACCTGGTCCAGTCAGCTGCGCAGTACGGCATGGCTCCGCAGGACTTCGTCGAGGCGCTGCAGCAGAACAACCAGCTGCCGTCGCTGATAGGTGAAGTCGCGCGCAGCAAGGCGCTCGCTGTCGCGCTCGGCCAGGTGGTCGTGGTCGACACGAACGGCAAGCTCGTCGACCTGACCGGGTTCGTCGCCACAGACGATGACGAGTCCGCTGAGGAAGAGGTCGTCGAAGAGGCCGAGGAGATCGCGGATGCCGCGGCCGAGGCCGATGCGATCATCGAGGCCGAAGAGACAGAGTCGGCGGCGAAGAAACCTGCCGCCAAGCGCAAGAGCACCAAGAAGGCCGCCCCAGCCGAGTAGGCGCGAGGCTTCGCCCACCAAGGGGCGGATGCTGCGGCATCCGCCCCCTGGTCGTCTCGGGCTGCGTGCCCGAGACGCGGTTCTCTGCCCAGGGCGAACACGGGCGGGTCGGCACGGGCGCGCCGGTAGATTCGTAGCCACGACCACCGAATCAGGAGTGAATATGGCCGACCCACTTATCGCGACCAGCGTCTTCGACAGGCTGCTGAAGGACCGCATCATCTGGCTGGGCTCGGAGGTGCGTGACGACAACGCGAACGAGATCTGCGCGAAGATCCTGCTGCTCGCCGCCGAGGACCCCGAGAAGGACATCTTCCTCTACGTGAACTCGCCGGGTGGCTCGATCACCGCCGGCATGGCCATCTACGACACGATGCAGTTCGTGCCGAACGACATCGTCACCGTCGGCATCGGCATGGCCGCCTCGATGGGGCAGCTGCTGCTCACAAGCGGCACGAAGGGCAAGCGGTACATCACCCCGAACGCGCGCGTGCTGCTGCACCAGCCGCACGGCGGCTTCGGCGGCACCTCGAGCGACATCCAGACGCAGGCGCAGCTCATCGTCTCGATGAAGAACCGGCTCGCCGAGATCACCGCTGCCCAGACCGGCAAGTCGGTCGAGCAGATCAACGAGGACGGCGACCGCGACCGGTGGTTCACGGCGCAGGAAGCACTCGACTACGGCTTCGTCGACCACATCCGCGCCCACTTGGGCGACGTCGTCGGCGGCGGCGGAACCGAACAGGACTGACCGAAGGCGAATGAGAAGGAACAACAGCGACATGAGCATCCCCACCTTCGGCGGCACGGCAGGCAACGGCCTGGCGATGCCCTCCAGCCGGTACATCCTGCCTCAGTTCGAGGAGCGCACCGCGTACGGCTACAAGCGCCAGGACCCCTACAACAAGCTGTTCGAGGACCGCGTGATCTTCCTCGGCGTTCAGGTCGACGACGCCTCGGCCGACGACGTCATGGCCCAGCTCCTCGTGCTCGAGAGCCAGGATCCCGACCGCGACATCATCATGTACATCAACTCACCGGGTGGCTCGTTCACCGCGATGACGGCGATCTACGACACGATGCAGTACATCTCTCCCCAGATCCAGACCGTCGTGCTCGGCCAGGCCGCCTCGGCCGCCGCCGTGCTGCTGGCTGCAGGAGCACCCGGAAAACGCCTCGCGCTGCCCAATGCGCGCGTGCTGATCCATCAGCCGGCGATGGGTGAGGCCGGCCACGGTCAGGCGTCCGACATCGAGATCCAGGCGGCCGAGATCCTGCGCATGCGCACATGGCTCGAGGAGACGCTCGCGAAGCACACGAACCGCACCGTCGAGGAGGTCAACCGCGACATCGACCGCGACAAGATCCTCGATGGCATGCAGGCCGTCGATTACGGTCTGGTCGATCAGGTGCTCACGACGCGAAAGCGCGTGCCGGCGGCTCTCACCAAGTAGCCGATGCCTCGAAGCCCCGTCGCCCTCCTCGTGAAGGCGGCGGGGCGTTGCCGTGCCCCCGCGGCGGCGTCAGCAGAACGCCCGCGGCGGCATCCGCAATGCGTGTCGCAATCCCTGCGCATGTCGTCCTCAGCGGTTAGGCTCGGAGTACGACCGGGGCCACGTCCCGTCGCAGCGGGGGTCTGATCCCCCGTCCGTTACGAGGAGGGCCTGATGGCGCGCATCGGTGAGAGTGCCGACCTGTTCAAGTGCTCCTTCTGCGGAAAGAGCCAGAAGCAGGTGCAGCAGCTGATCGCCGGTCCCGGCGTGTACATCTGCGACGAGTGCGTCGAGCTGTGCAACGAGATCATCGAAGAGCGCATGGCCGAGTCCTCGACCGGGGTCGTCTCCGACTTCGACCTGCCCAAGCCACGCGAGATCTTCGCGTTCCTCGAGGAGTACGTCGTCGGGCAGGAGGCCGCCAAGCGCGCGCTGTCGGTCGCGGTGTACAACCACTACAAGCGCATCCGCGCGCACGGCACGATCCAGTCCGCCGAGCAGCGCGCCGACGAGGTCGAGATCGCGAAGAGCAATATTCTGCTGATCGGCCCGACCGGCTGCGGCAAGACGTATCTGGCCCAGACGCTCGCCAAGCGCCTCAATGTTCCGTTCGCCGTCGCGGACGCGACCGCGCTGACAGAAGCGGGCTATGTCGGCGAGGACGTCGAGAACATACTCCTGAAGCTGATCCAGGCCGCCGACTTCGACACCAAGCGCGCCGAGACCGGGATCATCTACATCGACGAGGTCGACAAGATCGCCCGCAAGGCAGAGAACCCGTCGATCACACGGGACGTGTCGGGTGAGGGCGTGCAGCAGGCGCTGCTGAAGATCCTCGAGGGAACGGTCGCCTCGGTGCCGCCGCAGGGCGGCCGCAAGCATCCTCACCAGGAGTTCATCCAGATCGACACGACGAACGTGCTGTTCATCGTCGCCGGCGCGTTCGCCGGACTGGAGGACATCATCTCCAGCCGCGTGGGCAAGCACGGCATCGGCTTCGGAGCCCCCTTGCACACCAAGGGCGATGACCTCAGCCTCTTCAGCGAAGTCCGGCCCGAAGACCTGCACAAGTTCGGACTTATCCCCGAGTTCATCGGACGACTTCCGGTGGTCGCCTCCGTCACGCCGCTCGACCAGGTGGCGCTGATGGAGATCCTCACCGAACCGAAGAATGCGCTCGTGAAGCAGTACCAGCGCATGTTCGAGCTCGACGGCGTCGGACTCGAGTTCGATGCCGAAGCGCTCGAGGCGATCGCCGACCTCGCGGTCGAACGCAAGACGGGTGCCCGCGGACTGCGCGCGATCCTCGAAGACGTCCTCGGACCGATCATGTTCGACATCCCGTCGAACGACGATGTCGAGAAGGTCATCGTGACCCGCGATGCCGTTCAGACCGGCGCTGCGCCGACCTTCATCAAGCGTCGGGCCCGCAAGAGCGCCTGACCGCGCTAACTCGCAAGGCCCCGACGTTCGAGCAGAGGCTGGATCTCGGCATTCCGTCCGCGGAAGTCCCGATACGCCTCGAGCGGGTCCTTCGATCCGCCGACGCCGAGCAGGCGGTTACGGAAGCGATCGCCATTCGCGCGCGTGAGCCCGCCGTTCTCGCGGAACCACTCGACCGCGTCGGCGTCAAGCACCTCGCTCCAGATGTACGAGTAGTATCCGGCGCTGTAGCCGCCCGAGAACACGTGGGCGAAGTATGTCGACGAGTAGCGCGTCGGCACCGCCGGGTTGTCCAGGCCGATGTCCGCCAGTGCGGACGCCTCGAACGCGGCGACGTCGATCTCGGATGCGGCATCCTCGGCGCTCAGCGAGTGCCACGCCTGATCGAGCCACGAAGCCGCCAGGTACTCGCTGGTCGCAAACCCCTGGTTGAAGGCCTCTGATGCGCGCAGCTTCGCTACGACGTCGCGGGGGAGGGGCTCGCCCGTCTCGGAATGACGCGCATAGGTGTCGAGGATCTCGGGCCAGTAGATCCACATCTCATTGACCTGGCTGGGGAATTCGACGAAGTCCCGGAAGACGTTCGTGCCGGCGAAATGCGGGTAAGTGACCGTGGCGAACAGGCCATGCAGCGCGTGTCCGAACTCGTGGAACAGCGTCGTGACCTCGTCGAGGGTCAGGAGCGTGGGCTTGCCGTCCGTCGGCTTGGGGACGTTGAGATTGTTGACCACGACCGCCTGCGTCCCGCGCAGGCGCGACTGCGACACGATGGAGTTCATCCACGCGCCGCCGCGCTTCGTGTCGCGCGTGTAAAGGTCGAGCACGAAAAGTCCGACCGTGGTCGCGTCGGCGTTGCGCACCTCGAACACGCGGGCGTCCGGGTGATACGCGCCGAGGTCGTGGCGTTCGGCGAAGGTCACGCCGTACAGTTCGGTCGCCGCATGAAACACGCCATCCCGCAGCACTCGCTCGGCCTCGAACCAGGGGCGCAGCGCACCACGGTCGAGGTCGTACTCGGCAGCGCGGACCTTCTCGGTGTAGAACGCCCAGTCGTGCGCATCGAGTGGGAACGGCTCGGGCTCGGCATCGATGATCGCCTGCAGTGCCGCCTGCTCGCGGCGTGCATTGCGCGCGGCGGGAACAGCCAGCCGGCGCAGCAGATCGTGCACCGCCCCGGGGGAGCCTGCGGTCTCGTCGGACGTGATGTAGGCGGCGTGCGAGTCGTAGCCGAGCAGACGCGCGCGTTCGGCTCGAAGGCGCACGATCTCGCGCAGAACCGGGCGATTGTCGTTCTCGCCGTCGCGTGACCCGCGCGCACGCGACGCATCGAAGATCCGCTTGCGGCTGGCGCGGTTCGTCAGCGATGCGAGATACGGATGGCCGGTGAAGAGCGTGAGGGTGATGACCCATTTGCCCGCCAGACCACGTTCGGCGGCGGCCTGCGCTGCGGCAGACAGCTCACCCTCGGCGAGACCGTCGAGTTCGGCCACGTCGTCGAACACGACGGCCAGATCGTTCGTGTCGCGCAGCAGATTCTTCTCGAAGGAGGTGGTGAGAGTCGACAGTCTCTGGTTCAGCGCGGTGAGCTGTGCCTTCGCGGTGTCATCCAGACCTGCACCGGCATGCGACATCTCCCGGAATCGCCGCTGCACGAGATAGCGCTGCTCCGGCTCGAGGTCGAGATCGTCGAGCGCATCGTGCAGCGTCTTGATGCGCCAGAAGAGAGCCGAGTTCAACTCGATCGAGTCATTGTGCGCCGACATGAGGGGAGCGAGTGTCTCCTCGATCAGCTGTATCTCGGGCGTGGCATCCGCCGAAGACACGGTGTAGAAGGTGCGGGCCACGTCACCGAGAAGCCTGCCGCTCATTTCCAGCGGGACCATGGTGTTCTCGAACGTCGGCATCGAGCGGACCCGTGTGATGGCGCCGATTTCGACCTTCTGCTGTGCGAACGCCTCGTCGAAGGCCGGCAGATAGTGCGCAGGGCGGATGGCCGCATAATCCGGAAGACCGTAGGGGAGCGTGCTGGGGGACAGGAGGGGGTTCTCGTTGGCCATGTCCGTCAGCCTATGAGCTCACGCCTGGTCGGTCCGACGGGCGCTGTTGGTCGCGTCAGGCGAAGCCGTCGTCGTGATGCACGACCGCCTCGCCATCCTCGTCGAGGCTGACGATCACGCCGGTGTCCAACTCTGCGATCGGCTTGCCTTCGAGCCAGGTCAGCGTCCAGCGCGGCGCCGGCTGCCCGAGCTGGTCGTCCGGGATGACCGCTTCGACCGCCGCGATCTGGGCGCGCATCGTCGCGGGGAGCGCCGCCGGCGGCACACTCCCGGCGGTCCATCGGGTGCCAAGTTGCATGTCAGGCCTCCTGTGCGGCGAGTTCGATGCCCGACACGACGATGGTCTCGGCATCCGCGTACGTGATCTCCTCGATGCGGCCGACGGCTTTCAGATCACCCTCGGCGAGCTGGAGGAGAGCGACGGACGCCGCGGGCGCGGCGATGGCCATGCGGGTCACCGGCGTCTTCTGCGAGGCCTTCGCCTCGGTCTTGGCGCGGCGGATGCTGATCAGAGCCTCGCCGACCACGGTGAGCACCGCGGGGTTCCCCTCGATGCCGAGCGGCTCGGGCCAGTCGGCGGTGTGCACGGAGCCCGCGTTGAACCACGACCAGGCCTCTTCGGAGGCGAAGGCGAGGACCGGCGCGAACAGGCGCAGCAGCGTCGCCATCGCGATGCGAAGGGCGAGGGCGGCCGAAGCCTGTCCCACGTCGGAGCGGTCGTACGCGCGTTCCTTCACGAGCTCGAGGTAGTCGTCGCAGAACGTCCAGAAGAACGCCTCGGTGATCTCCAGCGCGCGTGCGTGGTCGTAGGCATCGAGCGCCTTCGTCGCCTCACGGACGACCTCGTCGAGGGTGGTGAGCATCGACGCGTCCAGCGCGTGGGTCACCCGGGCGTCCTCGGGCACGGGGAAGGACAGCACGAACTTGGCCGCGTTGAGGACCTTGATCGCGAGGCGCCGGCCGATCTTGATCTGCGTGGGGTTCTGCGGATCGAAGGCGGCGTCGGTGCCCAGGCGCGACGACGCGGCCCAATACCGCACGGCATCGGAGCCGTGCAGCTCGAGGATGTCCGCGGGGGTGACGACGTTGCCCTTGGACTTCGACATCTTCTTGCGGTCGGGGTCCACGATGAATCCCGAGATGGCGGCATCCGTCCACGGCGCCCGGTCGTCCTCGAGGGCACTGCGCAGCAGGGTCGAGAAGAGCCACGTGCGGATGATGTCCTGCCCCTGCGGGCGCATGTCGAACGGAGCGACCAGATTCCACAGCTCGGGGTCGCGCTTCCATCCGCCGGCGAGCTGGGGAGTCAGCGACGAGGTCGCCCAGGTATCGAAGATGTCCTTCTCGCCTTCGAATCCGCCGGCCGCGCCGCGCTGCGCCTCGGTGTACCCGGGGGGCACGTCGGTCGTCGGATCGACCGGCAGTTGCACGGAGTCCGGGGTGAGTACGCGCGAGTAGTCGCGCTCGCCGCGCTCGTCCAGCCCATACCAGACGGGGATCGGCACGCCGAAGAAGCGTTGCCGGGAGACGAGCCAGTCGCCGGTGAGCCCGTTGGTCCAGTTCTCGTAGCGCACGCGCATGAAGTCGGGGTGCCAAGAGATCTCGCGTCCGAGTGCGATGAGCTTGTCGCGCAGCTGCTCGTCGCGGGCGCCGTTGCGGATGTACCACTGTCGGGTCGAGACGATCTCGAGGGGCCGGTCACCCTTCTCGTAGAACTTCACGGAGTGCGTGAACGGGCGGGGCGCGCCCTCCAGCTCCTCCGATTCCTGCAGCAGCTCGACGACGCGCTTCTTCGCACTGAACACGGTCTTGCCGGCGAGTTCGGCGTACGCCGCTCGCGCGGCATCCGTCACGATCACGTCCGGAGCATCCGCGATCAGTCGGCCGTCCTGCCCGAGGATCGTGCGGTTGGGCAGATCGAGCTCGCGCCACCAGATGATGTCGGTCACGTCGCCGAAGGTGCAGATCATCGCAATGCCCGAGCCCTTGTCGGGCTGCGCCAGCGGATGCGCCAGCACCGGCACCTCCACGTCGAAGAGCGGTGTACGCACCGTCGAGCCGAAGAGCGGCCGGTAGCGCTCGTCATCGGGGTGCGCGACCAGGGCGACGCACGCCGCCAGCAGTTCCGGCCGCGTCGTCTCGATGTGCACGTCGCCGGATCCGTCCGACTTGTGGAAGGCCACGCGATGGTACGCCGCGGGCTGGTCGCGGTCCTCGAGTTCGGCCTGCGCGATCGCGGAGCGGAAGTCGATGTCCCACAGCGTCGGGGCCATCGCCTGGTACGCCTCGCCGCGCTCGAGGTTGCGCAGGAATGCGAGCTGGCTCGTCCGCATCGTGTCGTCCGAGATCGTGCGGTAGGTCTGGGTCCAGTCCACGCTCAGTCCGAGCTGGCGGAAGAGCTCCTCGAACGTGACCTCGTCCTGCACGGTGAGCTTCTCGCACAGCTCGATGAAGTTGCGGCGGCTGATCGGCACCTGGTCGGCCGCGCGCGAGCTCTTGTTGTCGCCGCCCTCGTAGGGGGGCGTGAAGGCGGCGTCGTAGGCGAGCGACGGGTCGCAGCGCACGCCGTAGTAGTTCTGCACCCGGCGCTCGGTCGGCAGCCCGTTGTCGTCCCAGCCCATCGGGTAGAACACGGACTTGCCGCGCATGCGCTCGTAGCGCACCTTGATGTCGGTGTGCGTGAACGAGAAGACGTGCCCGATGTGAAGGCTTCCGCTGGCCGTCGGCGGCGGGGTGTCCACCGAGTAGATTCCAACTCGACCGACCGCGGCAGCGCGCACGCGGTCGAAGAGGTAGGTTCCCTCGACATCCCACTTCTGCGACCATTTCGCCTCGAGACCTTCAAGGGCCGGCTTGTCGGGAATCTGCGCGTCGGTCATGGGGGTCTCCTGTGCGATATGTGCGGCACTGTGTGAGCGTGCCTGAGTGTGGGATGCTCATCGATTCTACCGCTGACCACCGCGCCTCTGCGCGATCATGGATCGCCGGAAGGAGGTGACGTGACGGGCAAGAGCTCCATCCCAATGGAAGAAATTCCCGCGAGAAGGCTGCGGGCCGGCGCACCACGCTACGTGCCCGCGGCATGCGGGTAGAATCGAGTGACCAGCATCGATCCGGCCATCACCGGGGAGCTTCCGGAGGAACAGGGCGCGAGCCCCCAGTAGAACCGGACGGGTCAGGCCCGTCATAGCCGCAGTGAAAGCGGCTTCGACCCGTGACCGGGACCGAGGCAACGCGGGGTGGTACCGCGGTCCTTCCGAACGGGAGGGTCGTCCTCGCAGGAAGCATCGCGACCTGCTGGAGTGACATGACCTATCCCAAGACCGGCCCCGACGTCCCGCCGAGCCCGCGGTTCCCCGCGATCGAGCGCGAGGTCATCGACTTCTGGACGGCCGATGACACGTTCCGCGCGTCGATCGAGAACCGCGAGGGCGCGCCGGAGTGGGTCTTCTACGACGGCCCGCCGTTCGCGAATGGGCTCCCGCACTACGGCCACCTGCTCACCGGCTACGCGAAGGACCTCTTCCCGCGCTTCCAGACGATGCGCGGCAAGCGCGTCGACCGCGTCTTCGGATGGGACACGCACGGGCTACCCGCCGAGCTCGAGGCGATGAAGCAGCTCGGGATCACCGAGAAGGAGCAGATCGAGCGCATGGGCGTCGCGACCTTCAACGCGAAGGCGCGCGAATCGGTGCTGGCATACACGCGCGAGTGGAAGGAGTACGTCACCCGCCAGGCGCGCTGGGTCGACTTCGATCGCGGGTACAAGACCCTCGACACCGACTATATGGAGAGCGTGCTCTGGGCGTTCAAGACCCTGTTCGACAAGGGTCTTGCATACGAGGGCTACCGCGTCCTGCCGTACTGCTGGCGAGACCAGACGCCCCTGTCGACCCACGAGCTGCGCATGGACGACGACGTCTACAAGATGCGCCAGGATCCGTCCGTGACGGTGACGTTCCCCCTCGTCGGAGTCAAGGCCGAAGCCATGGGCCTCACCGCAGTCCGCGCGCTCGCGTGGACCACGACGCCATGGACGCTGCCCACCAACCTCGCTCTGGCCGTGGGACCCGGCATCCGGTACGTCGTCGTACCCGGGGGACCGCTCGGCGCTGCCGATGTGCACCATGGACCCGATGGGCGCAGCGACGAACCGACCGAGGCGGAGTCGCACCGCTACCTGCTCGCGGAAGACCTGCTGCCGAACTACGCGAAGGATCTCGGTTACGAGACCGCCGCGGATGCCGCCGCCGCGGTCGACGCGGTGCACCTCGGCGCCGATCTGGCCGAGGTGCACTACGACCGGCTCTTCGACTACTACGCGGATGCGGAGACATGGGGGACGCAGAACGCGTGGCGCATCCTCGTCGATGACTATGTCACGACCACCGACGGCACCGGCATCGTCCACCAGGCGCCTGCGTTCGGTGAGGATGACCAGCGGGTTGCCGAAGCCGCCGGCATCCCGACGATCCTCAGTCTCGGCGACGGCGGGCGCTTCCTGCCCGCCGTGACCGACGTCGCCGGGCAGTTGTGGATGGACGCCAACACCCCGCTCATCCGCATCCTTCGCCAGGACGGGCGACTGCTGCGCCTGGCAAGCTACGAGCACTCGTACCCGCACTGCTGGCGCTGCCGCAACCCGCTGATCTACAAGGCCGTCTCGAGCTGGTTCGTACGCGTCACCGAGATCAAGGACCGCCTGATCGAGAACAACGAGCAGATCACCTGGGTGCCCGAGAACGTCAAGCACGGGCAGTTCGGCAAATGGCTCGAGGGAGCGCGCGACTGGTCGATCAGCCGCAACCGCTACTGGGGTTCGCCGATCCCGGTCTGGACGAGCGACGATCCCGAACACCCCCGCATCGATGCATACGGCTCGCTGGCTGAGCTCGAGCGCGATTTCGGTCGCCTGCCGCGCAACTCCGCCGGCGAGGTGGATCTGCACCGGCCCTACATCGACGAGCTCACGCGGCCCAACCCGGACGACCCGACCGGTCGCAGCACGATGCGCCGCATCGAAGACGTTCTGGATGTGTGGTTCGACTCGGCCTCGATGCCCTACGCGCAGGTGCACTACCCGTTCGAGAACCACGACTGGTTCGATGAGCACTCGCCGGCCGACTTCATCGTCGAATACATCGGGCAGACCCGCGGCTGGTTCTACGTCATGCATGTGCTTTCGACGGCCCTGTTCGACCGGCCGGCCTTCACCGGCGTGAGCTGCCACGGCATCGTGCTGGGCAGCGACGGGCAGAAGATGTCCAAATCGCTGCGCAACTACCCGGACGTCAGCGAGGTCTTCGATCGCGACGGCTCCGACGCGATGCGCTGGTTCCTGATGGGCAGCTCGGTGCTGCGCGGCGGCAACCTCGTGGTGACCGAGGAAGGCATCCGACAGGGCGTGCGCGAGTTCATGCTGCCGCTGTGGAATGCGTGGTACTTCTTCTCGACATACGCGAACGCCGCCGACGGCCAGGACGGCGCCGGCTACGACGCGAAGTGGCGAACCGATTCGACCGACGTCCTCGACCGCTACATCCTTGCGCTCACTGGCGAGCTTGTGAGCGAGGTGGCGGCCGACCTCGAGGGGCTCGACTCGACGACGGCCGCGACGAGACTGCGCGACTTCGGGGAGGCGCTCACCAACTGGTACATCCGCCGTTCGCGCGATCGGTTCTGGATCGGCGTCACCGACGACCCGAAGAGCCGCGAGGCCTTCGACACGCTATACACCGTGCTCGAGACGCTGTCCCGCGTCGCCGCCCCGCTCATCCCGCTCGTGTCCGAGCGGATCTGGCAGGGGCTGACAGGCGGACGCAGCGTGCACCTGCAGGACTGGCCAGATGCCGGCGCGTTCCCCGTCGCGGACGACATCCGCTCGGCGATGGATGCCGTGCGCGAGGTCTCGTCCGTGGCCAACGCGCTGCGCAAGCGCGAGGGCAAGCGCGTTCGCCTGCCGCTCGCCCGTCTCACGGTGGTGGTGCCCGATGCCGCCGCACTCGCACAGTTCGAGGAGATCCTGCGGGAGGAGCTGAACGTGAAAACGGTCGAGCTCGTCGACCTGCGCGATGACACGGCGAGTGTCTACGGCATCTCGCACCGCCTTTCGGTCAACGCCCGCGCGGCCGGACCGCGCCTGGGCAAGCAGGTTCAGCAGGCCATCCAGGCGGCCCGGGCCGGTGACTGGACGGACCTCGGCGGCGTTGTGACCGCCGGAGCGATCGTGCTCGAGCCCGGGGAGTACGACCTCGTTCTCGAGACCACCGGCCGGCCCGAAGGCGAGGCGCTCGCGGTGCTGCCGAGCGGGGGCTTCGTACTCCTGGATACCACCGGCACGCCGGAGCTGGAGGCGGAGGGCCTCGCCCGCGACGTCATCCGCGCCGTGCAGGACACGCGCAAGGCTGCGGGCCTCGATGTGAGCGATCGCATCCGGCTGACGCTCTCGTTCTCGTCACCGGCCGACGGTGCGGCAGTCGCGTCGGCGTTCGACGTGGCGGACGTCGCGGGCGAGACGCTCTCGGTCCAGTACGCGGTGACGGATGCCGATGCCACGGCGATCCTCGGCGACGGCTCACTGACCGCTGTCGGCGCCGATCACTCCGCCACCTTCGTGAAGGGCACATTTGCCAATGCGGGAGACTTCACGGTCTCGGTCACCAGAGCAGTGACGAAGGTCGAGGCATCCGCATGAGCGATCGCAGTCGTGCCGACAGAGTGTACGCCGCCCTGCTCGAACGGCAGGGCGAGCTGTGGGTGCAGCCGCGAGTCGAGCGCACGCGCCGGGTTCTCGAGCTGCTCGATGACCCGCAGCGCACCTACCGGGTGATCCACGTCACCGGCACGAACGGCAAGACCTCGACGAGCCGCATCATCGAGAGCCTGATCCGGGCCCACGGTCTGCGCACGGGACTGTTCACGAGCCCGCACCTGGAGCGCTTCACCGAGCGCATCACGATCGACGGGCAGCCGGTCGCGGATGCCGCCGTCGCCGACGCCTGGGACGAGATCGCCCCATTCGTGGACCTCGTCGACGCCGAGCTCGCCGAAGCGGGCGACGCGCCGCTCACCTTCTTCGAGCTTCTGACCGTCCTCGCCTTCGTTGCGTTCGCGGATGCGCCGATCGACGTTCTCGTGCTCGAGGTGGGCATGGGCGGAGCGTGGGATTCGACCAACACCGCCGACGGCGACGTGGCGGTCTTCGCCCCGATCGACATCGACCACGCCGACCGGCTCGGCGACACGATTCGCGAGATAGCCGCAGTCAAGTCGGGGATCATCAAGACCGGCGCCGCCGTCGTCTCGGCACGGCAGGATCCTGCCGCGGCGGCGGTGCTGCGCGCCGCCGCCGCCGATCGCGATGCGACGATCGCCTTCGAAGGCGACGAGTTCGCCCTCAGCGACGCTCGGCTCGCCGTCGGCGGCCAGCTGATCTCGGTGCGCGGCCTGGCGGCCCGGTACGACGACGAGTACCTGCCCCTCTTCGGTGCGCATCAGGCGCAGAACGCCGCCCTTGCGATTGCGGCGGTCGAGTCGCTCATCGGCGGCGGAACCCAGCCCATCACCGCTGAGATCATGGCCGAGGGGCTCGCGCAGTCGAGCTCTCCCGGTCGACTCCAGCTCGTAGGGGTCAGTCCGACCGTGATCGTGGACGCGGCCCACAACCCGCACGGCGCCCGTGCGCTGTCGGCCGCGCTGGGCTCGTCCTTCGACTTCGACGAGTGGGGTGTCATCCTCGGCGTCCTCGCCGACAAGGATGCCGCCGGCATCGTCGCGGAGTTGGCGCCGCTCGCCGCGCAGGTGTTCGCCACCGCCCCAGATTCCGAACGCGCCGAAGACGCGGACCGCATCGCGGATCTGGCGGAGGCCCACGGGCTTCCGGTCAGCGTGCATCCGAACGTCGCCGACGCTGCGGAGTCGGCACGGGCGTGGGCCGCGGCATCGGATCGACGCGCGGTGGTGATCGCCGGGTCGGTCGTGCTGGCCGGCGAAGCGGTCGTACTCTCGGCCGCAGAAGACTGGAAGGCCGGGTGGAGTGAATGACCGACGTGACTGAGCCCGCACCCGCACCTGCTCCCAGACCGCGCCGTACACGGGGCGCTGCGGAGTCGCTGGGGTCGATCGTTCTTGCGTTCGAGTCGATGATCGTCTTCCTCGGCGGACTCTCCGTGTTCGGGCTCAAGGCGCTTCCCGAGCCCATTCCGCAGTGGTGGGGGATCGTCGGCGGCACAGTTCTGGCGGTCGTCATGGTGCTCACCGGGCGCGTGCTGCGCTACCGATGGGGAATCGTGCTCGGTTGGGTGCTGCAGGGCATCGTCGCGCTCGGCGGGTTCCTCGTTCCGGCGCTCTCCCTGGTCGCCGTCATTTTCGGCGGGATGTGGGGGTATGCGACGATCAAGGGGGCTTCGCTCGACGCGCGGAACGCGCGACTCGCCGCCGAAGCCGACACCCCGAACGGAGACTGACAAATGCCCACGCAAGAGACTCTGGTCCTGGTGAAGCCTGACGGCGTGGCGCGCGGACTGACCGGCGCGATCCTCGCCCGCATCGAGGCGAAGGGTTATTCTCTCGTCGACATCCGACTGGTCGAGCCCGATCGCGAGACACTCGAGCGCCACTACGCGGAGCACGAGGGCAAGCCCTTCTACGAGCCGCTCCTCGAGTTCATGCTGTCGGGGCCGTCGGTGGCGATCCGCCTCGCAGGCGACCGGGTGATCGAAGGCTTCCGCTCACTCGCCGGAACGACCGACCCGACAACGGCGGCACCCGGAACCATCCGCGGCGACTTCGGCCGGGACTGGGGACTCAAGGTGCAGCAGAACCTGGTGCACGGCTCGGACAGCCCCGAGTCGGCCGCGCGCGAACTCGAGGTCTGGTTCTCGCAGCCGATCTAGAAGAGGGCGCCGAGCACGTCCAGTCGCAGCTGGGCGAGGACGGCCACGATCGCGTAGCTGATCACCGCGAGAAGGGGCACCCAGCCCATCAGCCTGTCGGCGCCGCTGCGGATGACAGCCGGCGCCGGCAGAATTCCGGTGCGCAGAATGTGAAGGGTCACCGCGTAGAAGGTCGGGATCGTGACGGCCCAGGTCACCATGCACCAGGGACAGAGGGTTCCGAGGACGAAGATGCTCTGACCGATGAGCCAGATGACGAACACGAAAGCGAGTGTGACGCCGGCTTCGAACATCCACCAGAACCATCTCGCGAACCGGGCTCCGGCGAGGATCGCGACGCCGACGACGATCGGCGCCATCCAGCCCGTCAGCCCCAGGATCGGGTTGGGGAAGCCGAACAGGCTGCCCTGCCACGATGCCAGGTTCTTCCCGCACTGAACGAGCGGGCTGATATCGCAGCCGAGGATCGCATCGGGGTTGGCGAGCAGATGGATCCGCTCCATGGTGAGCGAGAAGGCCGCCCACCACCCGATCACGCCGGCGATGATGAGCCACACCGCCAGAGCCGTCGGTCGGGTGCGGGTCACAGGGTGTGTCATGCCTCGGATTATGGCACCGAGGACTGAGCGGATGCCGCGTGCCGGCGCCGTCGAAATCGGGATCGGGGCGTCGTCCGCACATTCGCGCGGGGAAAGTGCGATAATGGTCGATGATGCTTCGCGGCCGCGCCGCCAACGCGTCACCCAGAAGACTTCGGGCGATGAGCGCCCTTCGCAGTATGAGCCACGGGCCGGCTGCAGACCGAGTGAGTTCGCGGCACCGCAGGTGCGGCACCGCACGAGATTTCGCCGGACGACGCGCGGTGTCGTTCGCAGGGAGTACGCCAGCGATGGCCGATGAAACCGACGCACACCTCGAACCCCGCGACGAATCAGACACACCGGTAGCGCCGCGCGCGCCGGAGGCCGATGCGTCCTCCGGGAACCAGCCACCCACCGATGCGTCCCTGCTCGGCGAGCTCGTCGAGGTCGAGCAGCCCGCTGGCGAGGCAGCTGACGCTGAGTCCGCGGCATCGCCCGTCGAGGCCGTCGCCGAGGTGGCTGAGCCCGCCGAAGAGAGCATTCCCAAGACGGCGGTCGACCTGGGGCTGCTGCCCGAGGTCTTCGTCTCGGCCGTCTCGACGCAGCTGCTCTTCTACGCCCCGCCCGAGATCGCTGCTCTGCCGCCGCTGCCCGAGCACGCGGAAGCCCCCGCCGAGCAGTCGTCCTCGGCCAGCGCGCGCCGGCGCAACCGTCGCCGCACCGGCGAGGGACGTGATGAGGCGTCCGGCCCCACTGAGCCGCAGCAGCCCCGCCAGCGCGCTGTCGAGCTCATCACCGAGCCCCAGCGCGTCAAGGGCTCGACCCGGCTGGAGGCCAAGAAGCAGCGCCGCCGTGACGGTCGTGAGGCCGGCCGTCGCCGCCCCGTGGTCACCGAGGCCGAGTTCCTCGCGCGCCGCGAAGCCGTCGACCGGGAGATGATCGTCCGCTCCAAGGACGGACGCATCCAGATCGCCGTGCTCGAGGACAACGTGCTCGTCGAGCATTACGTCGCGCGCAACCAGGAAGCCTCGCTCATCGGCAACGTCTACCTCGGCCGCGTGCAGAATGTGCTGCCCAGCATGGAGGCCGCGTTCGTCGACATCGGTCGCGGGCGCAATGCCGTGCTCTACTCCGGCGAGGTCGACTGGGACGCGGTCGAGACCGGCAACCAGCCCCGCCGCATCGAGCTCGCCCTCAAGAGCGGTGACCGCGTGCTGGTTCAGGTCACCAAGGACCCGGTGGGCCACAAGGGCGCCCGGCTCACCAGCCAGATCTCGCTGCCCGGCCGCTATCTCGTGTACGTGCCCGGCGGCGCCATGAACGGAATCTCGCGAAAGCTTCCCGACACCGAGCGCGCGCGCTTGAAGAAGATCCTCAAGGAGGTTCTTCCCGAGTCCTCCGGCGTCATCGTGCGCACGGCGGCCGAGGGCGCGACCGAGGACCAGCTCACACGCGACGTGCAGCGACTCACGACCCAGTGGGAGCACATCAGCCGCCAGGTCGAATCCATCCAGGCGCCGGCTCTGCTGCACTCCGAGCCGGATCTGCTGGTCAAGATCGTCCGCGACGTCTTCAACGAGGACTTCACGAAGATGCTGATCCAGGGAGAGGACGCGCATCAGACGATCACCGCGTACCTCGAGAGCGTGGCCCCGGATCTGCTCGACCGCATCGCCGTGTACGAGGGCGAGGCCGATCCGTTTGACCGGTTCCGCGTCACCGAGCAGATTGAGAAGGCGCTGGAGCGCAAGGTCTGGCTGCCCTCCGGCGGCTCACTCGTGATCGACCGCACCGAGGCGATGACCGTCGTCGACGTCAACACCGGCAAGTTCGTGGGATCGGGCGGAAACCTCGAGGAGACCGTCACCAAGAACAACCTCGAGGCCGCAGAGGAGATCGTCCGACAGCTGCGTCTTCGCGACATCGGAGGCATCATCGTCGTGGACTTCATCGACATGGTGCTCGAATCCAACCGCGACCTCGTGCTGCGTCGGCTGGTGGAATGCCTCAGCCGTGATCGGACGAAGCACCAGGTCGCCGAGGTCACCTCGCTCGGCCTCGTGCAGATGACCCGAAAGAAGCTCGGCCTCGGCCTGCTCGAGACCTTCAGCGAGGCGTGCGAGGTCTGCGCGGGTCGCGGTGTGATCGTTCATCACGATCCCGTTGTCAAGCACCGTGCGCCGATCGGCAACGGCCAGCCTCCGGGGCGCCGACCGCGCGCCGCGGCGCCGACGACCAACGGCAGCACGGGTGGCACCCACGTGATCACAGAGGGCGTCAAATCCGCACTCGCCCAGATCGCCGCCTCTACCATCCACTCACACCATGAGGAGGAGGAGGCGGCTCCGGTCGCGGCATCCGCCGAGGACGTCGTCATGGAGCGGCCGAAGAAGCAGCGGAAGAAGCGCCCGGATGCCGCATCCAAAGCACCCCTCACCGAGAAGGACCTTCTTCTCGACTCGGTCCTGAGCGCCCTTCCCGAGCCGAAGGCACCGGGTCAGGGACGCTCGCGGCGCCGCGTGACGACGGCGGCCCTCACCGGCACGCCGGTCTCGCACGCACCGTCGGAAGACTGAAGCAGGACGATCTGCCTGGTCAGCGGCCGCGGCGTTCGCGTGCCGTGACCCGCAGGCCCGACGCGATGAGCGCGCGGACGAGCGTGTGACCATCGACGTGGTGCGCGCCGGCGGCGACGAGCCGCGCGTGCGCCTCGCGCGGCACGTCGTAGTGGTCGAGATCGAAGCCGCGAAGCGGGATGCCGTTCGCCGCGGCGAACTCGTGAAGTTCGCCCAGATTCGCGTCGCTGACCAGGTGAGCCCACAGTAGGCCGTGCGCCGGCCAGCGAGGATCGTCGATCAGGATCGCCACATGCCGATCCTACGCACGAGCAGCGACACGCGGTTCTGGGCATCTGCCTGAGCTTCCGGGCGCGCTTTTGCTTGTGACCCCGGCATCCGGTAAAGTATTCCTTTGGTGCGTTGACGACATTTCTGCTCCGTACCGAGTCTTTGCTCAGGCATCCGGAGCCGCGCGCTCCCCGAAGAAACAGGTATGAAGTGGTCTACGCAGTTGTGCGTGCCGGTGGCCGGCAGGAGAAGGTGGAGGTCGGCACGATCGTCGTCCTCGACCGTCAGTCCGCGAAGGTCGGAGACAAGATAGAGCTCGCTGCCGTTCTGCTCGTGGACGGCGACGCCGTCACGACGGATGCCGACAAGCTTGCGAAGGTGAGCGTCACCGCCGAGGTCATCGGCGAAGAGCGCGGTCCCAAGATCGTCATCCAGAAGTTCAAGAACAAGACCGGCTACAAGAAGCGCCAGGGGCACCGTCAGGACCTCACGCGCGTCAAGGTCACCGGAATCAAGTAAGCACGGAAGAGACGCAGACATGGCACATAAAAAGGGCGCAAGCTCCACCCGCAATGGTCGTGACTCCAACGCACAGCGCCTCGGCGTGAAGCGTTTCGGCGGGCAGAAGGTGCTCGCCGGCGAGATCATCGTCCGTCAGCGCGGAACCCACTTCCACCCCGGCGCCAACGTCGGTCGCGGTGGCGACGACACGCTGTTCGCCCTCGAGGCCGGCGCTGTCGAGTTCGGAGCGAAGGGCGGCCGCAAGGTCGTCAACATCGTGGTGCCGGCGGAGTAATCCGCCGCACGCAGATTTCTGTGGAGGGGGCGGGCTTCGGCTCGCCCCCTCCACTCAGTTCAGGCAACATTTCACACAAGCACGGCGAACCGTAAGGGGGAGCGCATGGTCACATTCGTCGACCGGGTGACGCTGCACCTGTCCGCAGGCAAAGGCGGCAACGGTTGCGTGTCGGTGAAGCGCGAGAAGTTCAAGCCGCTGGCCGGCCCGGATGGCGCCAACGGCGGCCATGGCGGCGACATCGTGCTGGTCGCCGACCCGCAGGTGACGACGTTGCTTTCGTACCACCATGCGCCGCACCGCTCGGCGGGCAACGGCGGGTTCGGCATGGGCGACCACCGCTCGGGAGCTGCGGGAGAGAACCTCGAACTGCCTGTGCCCGTCGGCACCGTCGTCAAGGACGCCTCGGGCGAGATGCTCGTGGACATGATCGAACCCGGCATGCGGTTCGTCGTCGCCCCGGGCGGAATCGGCGGACTCGGCAACGCGACGCTCGCCAACCCGAAGCGAAAGGCACCCGGGTTCGCACTGCTGGGCACGCCAGGCTGGGAGGGCGATGTCCTCCTCGAACTCAAGACCGTCGCCGATGTCGCGCTCGTCGGCTATCCGTCGGCCGGCAAGTCGAGCCTGATCGCCGCGATCTCCGCCGCGCGGCCCAAGATCGCCGACTACCCGTTCACGACCCTGCACCCGAACCTCGGTGTCGTGCAGGCAGGTGAAGTGCGCTACACCGTCGCCGATGTGCCCGGTCTCATCGAGGGCGCCAGCGAAGGGAAAGGGCTCGGACTCGAGTTCCTCCGTCACGTGGAGCGCTGCACCGCTCTGGTGCACGTGCTGGACTGCGCGACGCTCGAGCCCGGCCGTGACCCGCTCAGCGACCTCGAGGTCATCCTCGCCGAACTGGCCGCCTATCCCGTTCCCGACGGCCAGCTGCCCCTGCTGGAGAGGCCCCAGATCATTGCCCTGAACAAGATCGACGTGCCCGAGGCGCGAGAGCTCGCCGAACTGGTGCGGCCCGACCTCGAGGCGCGCGGGTTCCGCGTGTTCGAGATCTCCACGGTCAGCCACGAAGGACTCCGCCAGCTCACGTTCGCGCTCGGCGACGTCGTCGCGGCGCACCGGATCGCCGAGGCGGCCAAGCCGGTCGTCGAGCGCATCGTCATCCGCCCCCGCGGATCGGAGCGGGAGTTCACGATCCGCGTCGAGGGCGGAACCTATGGCGACATCTACCGCGTGCTCGGCGAGAAGCCCGTCCGCTGGGTGCAGCAGACAGACTTCCAGAACGAAGAGGCCGTGGGCTACCTGGCCGACCGGCTCGAGAAGCTCGGCGTCGAGGACGGCCTGTTCAAGGCTGGCGCTCAGCCCGGCTCCACCGTGGTGATCGGGGAGGGCGACGGCGTCGTGTTCGACTGGCAGCCTTCCCTCGGCTCGGTCGCCGAGCTCATGACCGCACCGCGCGGAACCGACCCGCGCCTGGACATGAATCCGCGGCGCACGACGTCGCAGCGACGCGAGAAGTACTACGCCAGCATGGACGCCAAGGCCGAGGCGCGCGCCGAGCTCGAAGCCGAGCGCATCGCCACCAAGTCGGCGCAGAGCGCCGCGCATCCCGCACAGATCGGCCTGGACGACGAGGAGACGGAGTGACCGCTCGCAGGCGCGACGACATCGCGACCGCGCGCCGGGTCGTCGTCAAGGTCGGCTCGTCCTCGATCAGCGGTGAGAACTCCGCGAAGATCGACTCGATCGTGCAGGCACTGGCCGCAGCCCACGCGCGCGGCACCGAGATCGTCCTGGTTTCGTCGGGCGCGATCGCCACGGCCATCCCGTTCCTGAACCTGGAGGGACGCCCGAACGATCTTGCGACTCAGCAGGCAGCGGCAGCGGTGGGCCAGAACGTGCTGATGTGGCGGTATCAGACCAGCCTCGACCGGTTCGCCATCCTCGCCGGCCAGGTGC
>Ga0209066_10002310_pt1 | contig 23350 bp, 22 predicted proteins | sample All_14_2_FD_187198 | JGI IMG/M metagenome (GOLD analysis project Ga0209066, IMG submission 187198) | Freshwater microbial communities in response to fracking from Pennsylvania, USA - Allegheny Zone_MetaG_DW_15 (SPAdes) (version 2) ... | reverse complement strand
GATCAGGAGGCCGCGGCCGAGAGAGACCGGCAGAAAAAACGCCGCCCCCCCCATCAGGATCGGCAGCAGAAAGACGAATTCCAGCATATTCTCAGTCCTTTAAACGTCCAAGAAGGGCGGTGTCCACATCATCGAAGGCCCGGTTGATATTGTGGAGGATGATTCCCATGATCATCACCCCCACCAGCACATCGAGCAGGACCCCGAATTCGACCACATAGCGGGTATGGCTCTGTTTGGTCAGGGCGGTGCCGACCAGGTAGATGCCGTTTTCCAGCATCAGATAGCCGATGACCTGGGTGATCGCCTTGGTCCTCGACATCATCAGGAACAGGCCGGCGCCGAGGGTGGTGATGGCGGTGATCAGCAGCAGCGAATGGCCGCCCGGCAGGGTGAGCTGCAGTTTCTCGGTGATGAAGAGGGAGATCAGGATCATCATCAGGCCGACGAACAGTGAGGCGTGATAGCCGATGAGCGGCTCGACCTCGCGCTTGATCGCCACCCGCTGCACCGCGAAATACAGGAGCCCGGGGATCAGCAGGCCCTTGATCAGGATCATGATCTGGAAAAAGATGATCCCGCCGCTGCTGATGTTCTGGTGCTGCTCGAGAAACAGCGGCACCAGCGACACCATGATCCCCTGCAGTCCCATGATCTTGACCAGGGCGATCATGCGGTTGGATTCGAGCGAGATCAGCACGGACAGCAGGATGAGGACCAGAATGGCGTCGGAGATATTGATCATTGCATGAATCCCATCGTCAGAATGGCGGCGAAAAATACCAGGGTGAAGGAGGTCAGGATGTACTTGGGCACCAGGTTCATCTTGAATCGGGCCATCGTCGATTCGGTGATGCCGACGGCGACATAGACCAGGGTCAGGATCGCGTAGAACAGCAGGCCGTTGACCACTGGGCCGCCGGCCGGGACCAGGGGCTGGATCAGGTGGGTGATGAACACCGAATAGAACAGCAGCTTGAGGAAGGCCCCCATCTCGATCAAGGCGAGGTCGGGACCGCTGTGATCGAGGATCATGACCTCGTGGATCATCGTCAGCTCGAGGTGGGTCTGGGGATCGTCGACCGGCACCCGTGAGTTCTCGGTCAACAGCACCATGAACATTGCGACGATGACGAACAGCAGCAGCGCCCCGGTCGGTCCGGCGAGCGAAACCGCCCTTTCACCATGGAAATAGTCGGCGAGGCTGAGCGAGGCGCTCATCCGGTAGAACAGGATCAGCACGGCGAAGATGGTGGCCTCGGCCAGGGTCGAGAAAAAGGCCTCGCGCGCCGCCCCCATTCCCTCGAAGGGTGAGGCGGTATCGAGGGCGGCGGCAATGGTGAAGAACCGGCCGACCCCCATGATGTAGAACAGGACGATCACGTCGCCGTGAAAGGAGAAGATCGGGGCCGTCCCCGCCAGCGGGATGAACAGCAGCGGCATCAGGGCGGCGGTAAACGACACGGTCGGCCCCATCCGGAAGACGAAACTCGAACTGGTGCTGTAGACCGATCCCTTGCGACACAGCTTGGCCAGGGTGTAGTACTTCATCAGCAGCGGCGGCCCCTGCTTGCCGGCCACGAAGGCCTTGGTCCTGTTGATGACACCGGGGAAGAGCGGCGCCAGCAGCAGCGCCAACACAAACGAAACAAGTGATTCCATTCCTACCTCAGCCTGCGATGGATGGCCGGACCCATCCCTGTCGGTTCAGAAGACAAGCAGCAGCACCACGATGGTCAAGACGATATAGCCGATATAGAGCTGGATGTGGCCATGCTGAATCCAGCGCAATCTGTCCAGAATCTTGACCAGGGGCTGGAGAAGATACCGGTGCATGCCGATCTCGGCTATGTCATCAACCCGCGTCTCATAGGTCGTCGTTGAGGGGAATATCCTGCGGATGCCCGAATACGCCGTCCGAATCCTGACGAAGGGTTGAAAAAACTCGACGATGCTCATCGCGTAAGAGGTGCCGGTGTACTGCATGCGGACATTGGGCTGGGTGAAGCCGCAGCCCCAGGTCGGGCCGCTGGCGATCTCCTTGCGGGCATACAGGACCCGGCGCAGCAGGGTGACACCGACGAGGATTCCGAGGAAGAGCCGGGCGGCGAAGGCCAGATCGCCGATCAGCGCCTGCCCGGTTCCGGGCTCGACCGCCCCGATCAGCGCCATGTCGCGGAGCCCGAAAAAGGCCAGCTGGACGAAGGGCGCCGGGAAGACGCCGATGACGAGGCAGAGCAGGGCAAGCAGCAGCTGCGGCAGGGTCATCGACGCCTGGACCTCGGAGGCCCGGGCTGCGCCCGTCGAACGCGGTTCGCCGAGGAAGACGATGCCGACGACCTTGGTGAAGCAGGCGGCCGCCAGGCCGCCGATCACCGCCAGGGAAATGATCGCCAGGCTGGCGAAGAGAAAGGACACGCCGGACAGCGCCAGCCCCTGGAAGGCGGCGAAATAGATCAGAAATTCACTGATGAAACCGTTGAACGGCGGCAGGCCGGAGATCGAGATGGAGCCGACCAGAAAGGTCCTGCCGGTGGTCGGCATCCGCTTGATCAGGCCGCCCAGATGGTCGACATGCCGGGTCCTGGTCTTCTGGAGAACGGCCCCGGCCCCCATGAACAGCAGCGATTTGAAGATCGAATGGTTGAGGACATGGAGCAGGCTGCCGGCAAAACCGAAGACCGCCATCGCCCTGTTGCCGGTCGCCACCCCGATCATTCCCAGACCGGCGCCGATCAGGATGATGCCGATATTCTCGACACTGTGGTAGGCCAGCAGGCGCTTGAGATCATGCTTGCCGAGGGCATAGACGACCCCCAGGACCCCTGATATCAGCCCGGCGGCGAGGACGACCTGGCCCGGCAGCAGCGAGGTGTCGCCCAGCTGCGTATAGACCCGGAAGATGCCGTAGATCCCCATCTTGATCATTACCCCGGACATGACCGCCGAGATGTGGCTGGGAGCGGCCGGGTGGGCGTGCGGCAGCCAGATATGGAGGGGGAAGATGCCGGCCTTCGAACCGAAACCGAGAAGGGCCAGGAAAAAGACCGCCAGCTTGAGCTGGGGGGACAGCTGATCGAGACCTTCGAAGGCGAAGCTGCCGGTGGCGCCGTAAACCAGACCGAAGGCGGCGAAGATACACATGGCGCCGGCCTGGGCGAAGACGAAATAGAGATAGCCGGCGGCCCTCGTCTCTTTCTTGTGAAATTCATGTACGACGAGAAAATACGACGTCAGCGACATCAACTCCCAGGCCAGGGCGAAGGTGATGAGCGAATCGGCGCAGACCACCAGCACCATCGACACTATCAGCAGCGACAGGCAGAAATAATTGACGGCGATCCGCCACGCCTCCTCGGATTTGTCCATGTAATGGTATCCATAGAGCGCGGCCAGCGGGCAGATGGCAAATATGGGGATGAGAAAGAAGAGGGAAAGCGAGTCGATCGAAAACGTCAGGGGGAGAAATTGCTGCCAGACCCACGTTGCCGTCGGCGGGCCGGTATCCTGCATTGCCGGCGGGATCGCCATCAACCCGAGCACGGAACCGATGACGATGGCGATGACGGCCGCCGCCTTCATCACCTTGAACTGCCGATACAGCAGCAGCGGCAGGATGCCGCCGGCCAGGATTACCGCCAGTGCATAACAAAGAGTATCCATCGATCCCCTTCAGCTAAAGAGTCTCTTGAGACATCCCTCCACTGCATGACTGGAGCCATCACTTCAAAAGCTTGTAATCCAGGTCAACTCCCTGTATTCGACTTTTGAGCCGTTCTGTTTTGGCGCAAGGGGGCATCCCCCTTCGTCATCGTCAGCTATGGGGAAGAAAAAACTCAAGATCAGAATCCGGCCCATGGTTGGCGCTGCAAAATCATGACTGTATACTTATCCAACCATCACCGCGTCAAGCAAAAAGCTCCGGCTTTTCAAAAAAGACAGCCCCGGAATGCTATAATAAATTGTTAAATTTGCACGGAATTGCGGCGTCGGTGACGACCTGCGGCGGCCGGGACCTCGATGGCCGGCTGCCGCAGGTCGAAAGATCTAGCGCGGGTTGCGGATATCGAACCGCGGCGAAAAGATCATGCGGATGATCTGTTCCTTGAGATCGGTCTGATCCGGGTTGGTCATTTCCTGTTCCATCAATTTGGCGAACAGTTCGTCCTGCTCCAGGGGGTGCATCCCGCCGGAAATCGGGCAGGCGTCCTTCAACTGGATATGGGCGGCCCAGGGAACAAAATATGTCGTCGACGGGAAGGTCTCATACGTCGATATATCGACATTCAGCCCGGCAATATAGAGCAGGTTCTTGCCGTTGTACTCGGTACCGCGACGAATCGACTCGACCGTCCGGGCGAACTCCATCTGGATGTTAACCTTGGCCGCCTTCATCGCCGGGCTCTTGTGGGTGACAATGATCGGCATGAACTCGATCAGGTTGCGCTCGAGCAGGATTGACTCGTCGGTCTCATGGAGGTCTTCACGGAAATAGAAGAGATCGGCGGTGAGCAGATCCCCCATCGTCTCCCCGGTCCCGCCCTTCCAGACATAACCGTCTTGTTCGAGACGGTCCCGGAAGGTGTCGGAGACCTCGTAGGAGTGGGAAGTGCTGTGGGTAGCGACCGGGACGATCCGGCCGTCGCCGTTGATCTTGGCGATTTCCCGCAGCCGCAGGACCAGGCCGTCGGTCACCGGTTTGGTGGCGAAGTCGATGAACGAATCCTTGGCGGTGATCAGGCACCGGCCATTGGCGTCGCGGCTGAGAAAGATCCGCTTCTGGGCAAACTGGTACTGCTCGAGATAGGGGGCGATGGCGTGGGTTATTTTACCGCACGACGGGGTAAGGCAGTTGCCCTCGGTTTTCGGCCGCTCGCAGGTGCCGTAGACCCCGGTTTTCGGGTCGTAGCCGACATGACTGGCCTGTACGATAACCGCGTCCTCGCCGTGGTGGGCGTGCGGTCCATGGCGATCGGTGGCGATGATACCGCCGACCCGTCCGTGGTTGAAGGGAAAGGTGCCGAAGTGCTTGGTCAGGAGGATGATGGGAAAGCCCTGGTTCTCGTCGGAACAGAAGGCCCGGGAGGGCATGATGTACCCTCTCCTGAAGCCGAGGGAAAGACAGAGGTTATATAATCTGGGAACAAACTCGGGGTACGGAATCGCCAGCCCCTGGATCTTGAATTCTCCGATATCACGGATAATTTCCGGCTCTCTCGATGCGTTGTTCATGCGTACACTCTCATTCGTGGTTGGTCATTGCACACGTGTCGTTGTCGTCCATAAAACGGCCGCTCCGGACTCTCCTGAAACCCCAGCCGAAACCGGCGATGGCCAATCATTGGAACCTCCATCACGGAGCGATTTGCTGTATTCCCGGGGACCTCTCTCGTAATCTTGTCGGTTGCGCAGGCATGCCCTGCACCATCAGTGCCTGTCAAACAATGCGGCGGGCAGCATACCATCCTCACGGCCTCCGGCGCAAGGACCTGCCGCCGGACGGTTGCCGATCCGTCCGATCTGAGCCCCGGGCGAAAACCGCGGCGATGGCTCATGGTTCGATGGTAATCGTCGGATAGATCCCCCGGTTGGGTCCGGTCCGGTACGGCTGGATCATGTTGAACGAGGCACTCTGGTCGCTCTGGGCATGGCCCCGGTTCCGGCCTTTGGCGTAGTAGGCGCCGTTGAGTTCGAGGATGTGTTCGAACCGCCGGCGGAAGGCCTCGACAAAGGCATGGCCGTCGCCATGGAAGGTCATGTTGCCCAGGGCCACCTCCGTCTGCTTGTCGAGATCGTTCAGGGCGATCGCATTGGTCTGCAGGTCCTGCTGCGAGCCGATGAATCCCCAGACCAGGTGGTTTGGCGGAATGGTGATCGGTTCGACCGCATCGATGATGGTGTGCGGCATGATGATGCAGTTCGCACCGATCTCGATCCGGGCCGCAGTCTTGCCGTTGAGGAAACAGTTGAAGGCGACGAAGATCTTCTCGCCGAGGGTGGAGTGGATGATCTTCGCCCCATGGGCGGTGACATTGTAACCGGCAAGGGTCGAGTTGACGATATAGGTATTCTCCTGGGCGTTGGATCCGATGCCCATCTCGGCATTCTCGAGATAGGCCCGCTGGCAGATCAGGACGTTTTTGCCGATCCGGGTCCTGCCCTTGACCAGCGCGAAGCGGTTGACGGTCGAACTCTGCGGGGTGTCGAGGGCATCCATGTTGACCTGGCCGAACAGCCGTTCGAAATCGGTCTTGCGGCTTTCGACGAAATCGATCAGCAGCCCCACCGGCCGGCAGGACTCGTCCATCGCCACGTAGCGCTTCAGCACCTCCCCGGGGTAGGTGTACTGGAAGGAAAAGGCATCGTTGGCGATCCACACCGTCCCCGGCTTGATCGCACGGTGGAACAGCTCTTCCGCCTGGACGTAGGAAAACTCGCCGATAATGCAGGAATGCAGCGACATCTGATCGACGGTGGCAAAGACCCCGATGTAGCACCCCTCCATGGTCGCGCCATGAATATTGGAAAAATGGCCGGCCACCGTGTTGCGGATGAAAAACTCCTCCGGCGTCTCGAGATTGTGGGACTTGCTGTGGATCAGGGTGCGGAACAGGAAGCTGTCCCTGATGGTGATGACCTCGTCCTCCACCAGCGGCAGTTCCTTGGCCCCATAGACCGTCTCCCCCTTCCGCTTCAGTTCGTCGCCCCGGACATCGCTTTTGTAGACGACGGAGCGGTTGACGATGCACTTGCCGAGAAAATAACTGGCGGCAATGTTGGAGTTGCTGAACTGCAGCCGTAGCGGATGTTTCGAGGTCACCGCATAGGAGGCGTAGTAGTTGAGCATCTTCGCCAGGTTGGTCGAGGCGTTGATGAATGGCCCGACATCGAAGCCGAACTCCTCGAGATTGACGTTGACCCGGGTAGCGATTCTCTCGATCAACAATAGCAGTTGCTTCATATATCTTCACGCCCTCGATTGTGTTTTCTGTGACGCAAGGCCCGATACATCCGGCCCCACCCTTTCCGTTTCCGTCCGGGTCCGCCGCCGGCCCATCCGTCGAAAAATACCATATTCTGCCCGGGATTCACCATTTCGATTCCCCATCCGGTGCAAATTCCGGGCCCCGCCCGGGCAAGGCCGGAAGACAGATGCCGGAAGAAGATATCACGCATTTTCCTTTCTATTGACAGGGCGCATTTTGCCTCTTATGACTATGGCCGATATTTTTCACCCTGTTCGAGCTCGACCGTTGTCAGAACCCTCCCCGCATGACGACAACATTGCGGCTCAGTCTTCGCCATTCGAACCAAGGAGAGATACATGTCGATCGTCACCATTACCAGGGGATCATACAGCAGAGGCAAGGAGGTGGCCGAGAGGCTGGCCGCCAAGATGGGGTATCAGTGCATCTCGCGCGATGTCCTGCTCGAGGCCTCGGAAGAATTCAACATCCCGGAGATCAAACTGGTTCGCGCCCTTCATGACTGTCCGAAGGTGCTGGAGCGATTCTGGGGCGGACCCGAGCGTTATGTCAAATATTACCGCTCCGCCCTCCTCGATCATGCCCGCAAGGACAATCTGGTCTACCACGGCCTGGCCGGCCATTTCTTCCTCCGCGACATCCCGCACGTCCTGAAGATCAGGATCAACGCCGACATGAACACCCGCGTCAAGGAAGAGATGTCGAGGGAAAAGATCTCCGCCGAAGAGGCCCTCTACATCCTCAAAAAAGACGACGAAGAACGCCGCAAATGGGGGATTCAGGTCTACGGCATGGATCCGTGGGACAGCCGGCTTTACGACATGGTGATCAATATCAGCATGATGACCGTCGATGATGCCGTCGACATCATTTACGCGTTGCTGCAGAAACCGACATTCAAGACCAGTCCGCAATCCCAGCAGCAGGTCGACGAACTGGCCAGATCCGCCAAGCAACAGATCGTAAAGCTGCGATCACTGGGATCGACGCTGTTTTAGCCAGTATCCCGTTCATGGCCCTCGATAGTGGAGAGCCATGAACCCCATATGGACTGACCTCCTTGTCTGACACTATGCAGATCAACCGGTCCCATCCCCTGTGGAAGATAGCCGCGGCGCTGCTCTTCTTTCTGCTGATCCGGCAGATCCTCTCCTATATCGCCCTGTCCAGCTATGCATCGGCGACAGTCGACGCCGGCTTCGATCATCCCGATGTGATCGACATCTACTACGCCAGCAGTGTCGCCACCTTCAGGGATCAGCACCACCATAGTTCCGAGGCCTTCGCCCCCGGCCTTAGAGAGAAGAAACAGATCGATCTGGGCGATGGGGTGGCGAGGAAAATCCGTCTCGATCTCGGCCGGCAGGGCGGGCAGGTCAAGTTATACGGTCTGGTGGTGAAAAGTCATTTCGGCGGCATCACGGCCTTCGATGCCCGGCAGATCTTCGACGGTTTCACCCCGGCCAGCGGCATCCGGTCCTACTCCCTGGAAGGCGATCACGTCCTGGTCCGCACGGAGGGCATCGACCCGTTCCTCGTCCTCAAGGGCGAACTGCGGGTAGAGAACGCGATGATCAGCACCTTCCTGCCGGCGGTCTATGCCCTGGCCCTTCTCCTCCTCCTCTCCCATAGCAATTTTGCAACCTTCCCGGCCATCGCCGATCTGCAGGGCAAGTCATCGTCGATCGGGCTGCATCTGGGGTCTCTCGACGGCGTCCGGGGCGCGGCGGCGCTGATGGTGCTGGCTGAGCATACCGGGGTGTTGAAGGGGATCGGTTCCCTTGGCGTCTGGCTCTTCTTCTGCCTGAGCGGCTTCCTCCTGGCGGCGCCGTTCATCAATGATCCGTCGAGGGCCGTGTCGCCCGGTTTCATGGCCACCTACCTCGTCCGCCGGATGCAACGGATCCTGCCGATGTACTACGCGGTACTGACCGCCTCCCTGATGTTCAGCGGCAAGACCGACCAGTTCATCCGTCACATTCTCTTCCTCCAGGGCGACGGCCATCTCTGGACGCTGCCGCAGGAAATGTTCTTCTACCTCGTCCTGCCGCTGGTGGTCGCCGCCATCTATCTGCTGTTCCGCGGCAACCGGCTGCTGGCCGTCATCTTCCTCCTGCTGTTGCTGGTCGTGGCCAACAGGTATATGTCCACCCGCCTCATCTCGCTCTATGGCTACGGCAAGAAACTGGAGCCCCTGATCGGCATCTTCCTGACCGGCATGATGTTCTCCTACCTCTATCACTGGCTGGGGACCAACCGTTTCTTCCTGAAACTGGACCGGGCCCATGTCCGGCGTTTCTGTTCGGTGACGGGGATCATCCTGCTGGCCCTGCTGATCGTCCTGTCGGCCCGGCTGGTCCCGGCTCTGGAACACTCCAATGCGCTGAACAATTTCGGCATTTTCGGCTTCGCCGCCGGATTGTTCATCCTGCTGCTCGTCCTGGCCAACAACACCCTGCTGAGCCGGATCATGAGCTTTCTGCCGCTGCGCGCCGTCGGTCTGGTCGGGTTCAGTTACTACCTGCTGCATCCGACCCTGCTCGCCTTCATCCGGACCGAGTTCCAGGACTATGTCGGCATCCGCCTGAGCGGCCTGCCGATGTTCGTTCTCGCCGGCCTCGCCACCTATGGCCTGGCCGCCTTCACCTATACCTACATCGAGCGGCCCTTTCTGCGGTCGACGGCGGCGGCCGCGGCCCCGATGCAGAAGCACCGGGGATCTTCAGGATCGGCCTGAGAGCCCCCTAAGCCGTTGTATAAGAATAACCGTAACAGTGGAGCCTCGTTACCGGCATAAGGGGCCGTAACGAAATGGGTAAAAATGTAAGGGTTATTTCGTAACGGCCCCTAAATTCCATCCAGTCCGATAGTGAACATGGTTTCGAGGTCATGGCGGGAAAAGGCCTTGAAGGCCAGCATGGTTTCGGTCTTGAGGATGGCGTCGATCGTCAGCAGCCTTCTGGTGACGAGTTCAGACAGGTCGTCGTTGGTGGGCACACGGCAGATGGCGACCAGGTCGTAGTTCCCGCTCACTGAAAACACCTCGGAAACGCCTTCCAGATCGGCCAGCTGCTGTGCCACTTCATTGATCTTCGACCGCTCCACATTCATCAGGATGATAGAGGTAACCATTGAGTATTTCTCCAATAAATATGATAAATTTGCCAGTTCGCGACAATTGGTTGACGCCACGGTACATGCCGACGCGCACCGCGGCACTCCCCAGAGTCATTGTTGCTGCCGTCCCGATCCGCATCCCGTCAGCTGATCTGCCGGAGCCGGCTGCGCAGTTCTTCCAGTTCTTCGAGAAGATCGAGGGCCAGGGCGGCCCCCGGCAGGTTGACCCCGAGGTCGTGCTGCAGCCGGCAGGTCACCTGGATCCGTTTGATCGCCACGGCATTGAAACGCCACGTTTCCGGCGACAGACCTTCCGGGGTCAGGACGCCCTCGTTGACCATCTCGAAGACCAGTTCATGATCGACCCGGCAGATGGTGCAGATTTCGGTGATCCCCCAGCTCATGTCTTCATCCAGAACAGTGATCGAAAAATTTTCCGTCATGACTTATCCTCCCAGCCCGGAGCGGGGATTGAAGGGCATCAGCTGCGCCATCCGCCTGTACAGTTCCTTCTGTTCGGCCGTCCGGGCCTCCGGGACATGAACGGCCAGGGTCACATACTGGTTGCCGACCTGGTATTTCGAACACAGCCCCCGGCCCTTGAGCCGCAATTTCTGACCGCTCTGGGAATTGGCGGGCAGTTTCAGGTCGACCATGCCGCCCAGCGTCGGCACGGCGATGGTCGCACCCAGCGCCGCCTCCCACGGGGTGACCGGCAGGGTGAGATAGATATCCCGCTTGACGACCGTGAACAGCGGGTGCGGCAGGAAGACGATCTCGAGGAAAAGATTGCCATGCGCCCCTCCCCTCCCCGCTCCCACCTCGCCCTGGCCTTCGAGCCGGATCTGCTGTCCTTCGATGACCCCTTTGGGAATCGTGACCTGCAGCGATTGCGGCTGGACACTGATGCGGCCGCCCCCTTCATCGACCGTCCGGTTCAGGGTGATCGTCTTTTTGGCCCCGAAATAACTGTCTTCCAGCGAGATCGAGATCTGGGCGTGGAGATCGCGCCCGATATCCTGATACCCCTGCTCGAAAAACGAGAATCCCTCCGGGGCCTGCCGACCCGCGCCGCCACCGAACAAAGACTCGAAAAAGTCGCTGAACTGGTGCGATGACGCCCCGCCGCTCTGGAACCCGCCGGTCCGGAATCCGCCGCTCCGGAACCGCTCCTCCCAATCGGGGGGCGGGCGGAAATCCTGGCCGGCCTTCCAGTTGGCCCCGAAACTGTCATAGGCCTTGCGTTTTTCTTCGTCTTTCAGGACTTCATAGGCCTCGTTGATCTCCTTGAACCGCGCTTCGGCATCCCTCTCCTTGTTGACGTCGGGGTGATACTTGCGGGCCAGCCGACGATAGGCCCGTTTGATCTCCTCGGCCGAAGCGTCCTTGGCCACATGGAGGGTCTTATAATAATCCTTGTATTCCATGGCACTCCTCCGACTGTCGGCACAGCCCCACTGCATTGACCGCGGCAGGCGTTGCTCATTCTACGATAATCAAGTTCAGCCGGCACGCAACCGGCAACCGGGCCGGCGCCGTCGGACCAGGCGCCGAGGCGCCGCCACGGATCATCAGCATCCAGCTTCACTACAGCATACCTCGGTTGGAAGATCAATCCCTTCTCTGCCTCAGAGGGAGGCTTTTTTCGGCTGCAGCACCAGCATCTCGCAGCGGCCGCAGTCGAACCGCAGCTCATAGCAGCCGGTATTGTCGCACAGAACCAGCGGTTCCTGGATCTCCGCCGCCTCCCGGCTATCCTTCGGGCAGAGGCCAAGCTGCCGCCTGAGGCAGTAGCGGCAGGTCATCAGGACAGTCGCGTCCGCCATTGCCGGCGTGGCAGTGGATGGGGGCAATGCTGTGACCCCATGGCGGCGATAGAACCGCCGCGCCCGGTCGTTGGTGATATTGGCGAGCGAGGCCGTTTCCGCTGCCGGCCAGACCGCCCCGCCGGCCTCATCCTTCCTTATCGGCCGCTCATGGCGGGCCAGCCGGGTCTCGACATGGTGGGCCAGGGCCGCGCGCCGCAGGTCGTTGAGGGCGGCCGCCGGGACATGGAGCGATGGCGCGACGGCGACACCGACCTGCCGGACCTGGAAGATGGTGCCGCCACTCTTCATCATCTGCCGCCTGACGACCTCCTCGATCCGGCCCGGGATTGTTGCTTCAACCTTCTCCATCGGCCGGGCAACGGTCGAGGTGCAGCCGTCCTCATCCTCGACCACGCAGCGCAACCCGGTTGCCGTCTCCTCGACCCGAAGGTCAATCCCGATCTTCCGGCAGCCCCTGCTGGCCGCCAGCTGGCGCGAGAAGACAGTGTCGAAGTTGCGGTAGATCATGGTCCCGGGTTCGATCGCCACCGCCTCCTGCGGATAGATCCTGGAGCCCTCGACGCGGTTGGCCTTCATCCCGACCAGGGTCCCCTGCCGGTCGAAGAAGCAGAGGCCGTCGCCATTGCTGATCACCATCTCCGTGTCGAGGGTGAAGGATTGCCGCTCGACCCTGCCGACCACGCCGACCTGCTGCCCGATCGCCTTCGGGCTGTCGATCGCCCCCGGCCGGTTGCGGCGATCGACCAGAAAATAGGCGGTGCCGCCGCGGCTGAAGGTCCTGGCCGGATCGGGGACGAAATCGAAGCGGCAGCGGCCGGAGGACGAGCGGCGCCGGTGGCCGTCGGTTTCGAGCAGCCGGTCGAGGAGCAGCCGGTAGGCGGCGGTGACGTTTTTGACATAGCGTTCGTCCTTGAGCCGGCCCTCAATCTTGAAGGAGCTGACCCCGGCCGCCAGCAACTCGCCGAGATGCGACGACAGGTCGAGATCCTTGAGCGACAGGAAATAGCGATCCCGGCCCAGCTTTTTCCCCCCGCCATCGCGGAGGCTGTAGAGATGGCGGCAGAACTGGGCGCACTCGCCGCGATTGGCGCTGCGGCCGAGGACCGTCCCGCTGATATAACAGCGGCCGCTGTAACAGACACAAAGGGCGCCATGGACGAAACACTCGAGGGGCACCGTGGTGGCGGCCCGGATCGCGCCGATCTCGGCGAGGCCGAGTTCGCGGGCCAGGACGACCTGGGAAAAGCCGACCTGTTCGAGAAACCGCACCTTGTCAACGGTCCGGTTGTCGGTCTGGGTCGAGGCGTGGAGCGGGATTGGCGGCAGGTCGCACTCGAGCAGGCCCATATCCTGGATGATCAGGGCGTCGGCGCCGGCATTCCACACGGCATGGGCGAGGGCGGCGGCGGCCTCGAGCTCGGCATCGGTGAGGAGGGTGTTGAGGGCGACATAGACCCGGGCGAAATACTGGTGGGCGTAACGGGCCAGTCGCTCGATGGCGGCGAGGTCGCAGCCGGCGGCAGCCCGGGCGCTGAAGCGCGGCGCCCCGATATAGACGGCGTCGGCGCCATGATCGATGGCGGCGATACCGCAGTGAAGGTCCCGCGCCGGGGCCAGCAGTTCCACCGGCCAGGATGGCACGTCTGGTTGTTCAGGATTCATACCGGGCCGTTATCCGCCAGGGGATGCCGTCGCGGACCACCCTGGCCGCGGCGGCAGCCGTGTCGCCAACGACGGCCGCGAAAGTGTCGGCGACCAGCCGCTGCTGCACCTGCTGCAGGCGCAATTGCCGGCAGTGCGGCACCGGATCCTTCATTTCCCCTGTTTCCATCGCCACTCGCCATCAATGTCAAAACGTTATGATTTCATAACCATCGCTGACAAAAGGCTCAAGCGAGGGATGGCCTTTCATCCCACCGTCAATGGGGAGGCCCTGTTCCTGGGCGCTGTTGAAGGCCCCCATCCTCACCGAACAGGATTCACAGACGCTGGCCAGCAGCCCCTGGTCGACCATCTCCTTGTAGACGTTGGCGAAAGGCGTCTCGGGACGGGCCAGTTCGGGGATGAGCCTGGTCGCCGCCCCTTCGATGACGACCTTGACCTCATACCCCTTGCTGCGGAAATCGAGGGCATAGAGCATGACATGGGCAAAGCAGGTGAGTTCGCCATCATAGGCGACAAGGGTGATTTTTTTCATTGTTCCTCCAAGTGATCAATGCCGTTGGTCATCACAGCGCCAACTCGAAACCGGTACGGTGGTGGAAGTCGGCTCGTGCTCCCCGATGGCTGAGGGCCCAGTACGACAACGCACCGTGGCGGTGTTCGAGAACGGCGCAGACCCCGACCTCGAGGGCGAGTTCCTCGCGGATGATCGGGGAAAGATCGATCTGCATCTCGAGCCGGAGCGCATCGGCATCGACATGGAGAACCGAGGGCAGACGGCTGATCGCTGTCTCCTCGACCATGGCCGTGCGGTATCCGTCGAAATGGTAGACATTCCAGTCGCCAGTCGGGGCGAGATTGACCTCCCAGTATTCCTCCGCCTCCCCCATCCCGATGAAGCACTCGAAACAGGTGTGCCGCCACAGGTCGTGCCGGCGTCGACCCGGTTTCCGGGGCCCGCCCACCTCGAGACCGCCGATGTCCCCGGTGACCAGGTAGTGCAGGGAGAGGATGCCGTCGCGGCGCCGGGCCGTCCCCGTTATCGTCGGAGCGGGGCTGACGGTGTCCGGGTCCGGCCCGAAGCGTTGCAGGGAAAAGGCGTGCATCCCCAGACTTCTCTTTGCCCGGAGACCGCCTCAGTGACCGGCCCGGACCACTGCGGCATCGATCCGGTCGCCACAATCGGGCTCGAAGAAGGTCCAGCGGATCTGGGGAAAGCCATTTTTCAAGCGCCGTTCACAGGCATTGATAGCGGCGATCAGCTCATTCTGGTCGGTGCAATCCCGCATCTCGGCCTTGACCGCGACCATCACGTCCTGCCCGAGCTGCAGGGTGATGACGTTGATCAGCCGGCCGATCTCCGGCTGCGCGGCGAGATGTTCCTCGATCGCCTTCCGGACCCGGGGCGCCGTGCTCTGGCCGATCAGCAGGCTCTTGACCTCGATGCCGATGAACAGGGCGACCAGGACCAGCAGGATGCCGATGCCGATGCTGCCGAGGGCATCCCAGAACGGGTCGCCGGTCAGGATCGTCACGAAGATGGCGATGAGGGCGAGAACGAGGCCGAAGAGCGCTGCCAGGTCTTCGCCGAAGACCACAATCAGCTCACTCTGTCGGCTCTCCCGGAACCAGCGGACCAGGCTTCGCCCCTGCCGCACCTTATTGACCTCCCGCAGGCAGCCCCACAGCGACACCGATTCAGCGACGATCGAGAACACGAGCACCCCGATCGCAAGCCACGGGGATGACAGGGGTGCCGGATGCTGGAGCTTGTGGAGGCCCTCGTAGATCGAAAACACCCCACCCATGCTGAACATGATCAGGGCGACGATAAATGACCAGAAATAGATGCTCTTGCCGAAGCCGAGGGGATACTCCGCGGTGGCCGGCCTTTTCGCCTGTTTCAGTCCCACCAGCAGCAGGAGCTGGTTGCCGCAGTCGGCGAGGGAGTGCACCGCCTCGGCGAGCATCGCCCCGGATCCGGTGATGATCGCCGCCGTCAGCTTGGCGGTGAATATCGCCAGGTTCGCCCCCAGGGCAAAAAAGATTGATTTCAACGAGTTAGAATGTTCGGCCATGCGACTTCCAGCGGCGGAGCGGTTCGGGGGAGGGATGCACAGGCCTGCCGGTGGTCGACCCTCGCCCTCCTCCCTGGTATTTACCCAAAGAAAGGTCGTCTGACAAGAGTCCAACCACGGGCCCTTGCATCTCGTGGAAACGACTGGATACCGGGGTTCCGGCCTGACTCCGGCCGATCCGCCTGTCGCCGCAGGAATGGCGGGTCAGTTCCTCCCGCGCTCTTTCACCTTGTCATCCAATGTCGCTGTCACTATAATCATCCTCCTGACAACACGAGGAATTCCACCAGACCGGTTGACCGGGCCGATCGGAGGCGTATCCGATACCATCAGGCGACCACAGCGACCGGAGCAGCATGGCACCAGACAACCGACAGCAGCGGGGGATATTCGCCGTCCACCTCGGCCTTGCAGCCAACGCCGTCCTTGCCGTGCTGAAGACCGGCATCGGCATCGTCGGTCACAGCCCGGCCCTGCTCGCCGACGGCATCAATTCCACCTCGGATGTCGCCTACGGCGTGGTGGTCAGCATCTTCATGCGCCTCTCCGGCAAGCCGGCCGACCGGGAACATCCCTACGGCCACGACCGGCTCGAATCGATCGCCGCGGTCGTGATCGGCGCCTTCGTCATCACCACCGCCATCTCGATCTTCTGGTCGTCACTCGACAACATCTACGATCTCCATCGCGGTCAGAGCGATTTCCTCGGCGCCTCCCGCCTGGCTCTGTGGATCGCGGTACTGACCGTGATCGTCAAGATCATCCTGGCCCTGTGGACCAAGAGGGTCGGCGACCAGACCCGGAACACGGCGGTCGTCGCCCTCGCCGCCGACCACCGCAACGACATCTTTTCCGCCCTCGCCGCCACCATCGGCATCATCTTCGGCCGGATGGGCTTTTTCTGGATCGATCCCCTCGCCGGCTGCCTGGTCTCGCTGATCATCCTCAAAACCGGGGTGGATATCATCCGCCAGGCCAGCGCCGACCTGATGGACACCCTGCCCGGCAAGGACCTGAGCCGCCAGATCGCAGACCTCCTCCAGGGTGTCCCGGGCATCGACCATATCGAAGATATCCATGGCCACCGTTTCGGCCCCTATCTGGTGATCAACCTCACCGTCGGAGTCGCCCCCGATATCACGGTGGCCGAAGGCGACCGGATCGCCTCCCAGATCGAGATGATCCTGCTCTGCCAGATCGACATCATGCGGCGGGTCTTCGTGCATTACCATCCGGCGCCGTCGCGACCGCCCCAGGTCACCACGTCGGCCCCAACCGCCCCGTGAAGCCGGCCCGCTTCCTCTTTCGCACGGTCTTCGGCAGGCAACGGATGGACGCGCCTGAAGAGGGGGCGGCCAACGGTATCCCGGCAGGTGATCCGGAGATACCCTGACACAAAAAAAGCCTTGGCACATATCCATTCATATGTACCAAGGCTTGCATATCTAAGTGGTCGGGATGAGAGGATTTGAACCTCCGACTCCAGCGTCCCGAACGCTGTGCTCTACCAGACTGAGCCACATCCCGACCTTTGCCGTTTCCCGCTGAAAATCCCCGGGCAAACAGATGTGCAATTAATATATGCTCGGGCCGGCAAAGTCAAGAGCAAAAGCCCGTCGGTCAAAACTCCGCCCCCGTCACGCGGCGACGGCCTCCCTGTCATGACACCACCGGTTCAGCGGCGAATGAACCCGAGGACCTTCAGGTCCGTGGCCCATTGGCTCCAGGGACCGGTGACGAAACGGGCGGTCATGGTCTTCGGACAGAAGATGACCCTGGCGTCCCGGTCGAGATTGCACCGGCGATCATAATTGGTATGACTGAGGCGGAGGGACCAGGTACCGTCGTTGTTGGGACAGACCTCCTCGACATAGGCGGGGTGGCCCGTCGGCATATTGCGCCGGCTGTTGCCGGCAAGGATGATCACCGAACCGGCCTGCGGCTGCCGGGAGACTGCGCCCTGCTGCATGGCGCAGGAATACCACTGGACCGGGCTGGTGTTGCCCCGCCGGCAGATATCGATGCCGGATCGGCAACGGGCATAGATCAGGCTCTGCGGCTGGCAGCGGGTGGTGGTCGTCGTCTTGACGACCTTTTTCCTGCCGTTCTTCAAGCGCACAGTTTTGGTACAGGGGAGGCGCCTGCCCGGCTGCCGGTTGAAGCAGCCGTCACCATCCGTTGCCCGGGCAAACTGACATTCGCCGGAGGTTGCTTCGTTCCCCGCCGACTTCCGAACTGGGCCACCGATGGCAGATCGGTCGGCCGGCGGCACCCCTGGCCCGGTCATGCGGCATTCGCCGGTCATCATCGGTTCCGCAGCCTGCTGCAGTGGCGGTGAGCCGGCGCAGCCGGTCAGCATCCACAGCCACAACAGGACGACCAGCTGCCGCCGCGTCACCTCCGTCAATATCCGGATCAATACCTGCACGGCCCCTCCTTCTCCTCCGCTTTTCATTCGATCAGTTGATGCTGATGCTCTGGCCATGACAGGGAACGGTGACCTCGAAACCCTGTTCCCGCAGATAGGTGGCGAAGGCCAGCGACTGCTCCTCCTCGCCGTGCACCAGGGCGATCTTCTTGATTCGCAGGTTCGACTCCCGGAGCACTTTGGTCAGTTCATCGCGGTCGCCATGGGCGCTGAAGCCGCCGACGGTGCGGACCTTGGCCCGCAGCGGGTATTCCTTGTTGTAAAAGGTGAGGATCGGCGCCGGTCCCTTGCGGCCGCCATCCTCATAGGCCTGCCCCAGTTCCTGAATCCGCCGGCCCAGGGTATTCTGCCCCATATAGCCGACGATCAGCACCGTGTTGCGTTCATCGTGGATCTTGTGCCGCAGGTGATGGAGGATGCGCCCGCCCTCGCACATTCCCGATCCCGAGAGGACGATATGCGGCCGCTCATCGCGGTTGAGTGCCATCGAATCCTCCACCGTATGGATGAATTTGAGATACTCGAAGCTGAAGGGATTGAGCCCGTTCTGCAGGAACGTCCGGTGGGTATCGATATCGTAGGTCTCCGGATGTTCGCCGAAGACATTGGTGATGTCGGTGGCCAGCGGGCTGTCGATATAGACCGGGATTTTGGGCAGCTGTCCTTCCATGTACAGTTCGTGCAGGAAATAGATCAGTTCCTGGGTCCGGCCGAAGGCAAAGGCCGGGATCAGGACCGAGCCGCCCCGCGCATACGTCTCCTCGATGATGCGACGGAGGGCCGGCTTCATATCGACGACCGGGTCATGGATGCGATCACCGTAGGTGCTCTCCATGATCAGCAGGTCGATATCACGGTGCTCCTCGGGAAACTGCAGCGTCGGGTCCTGGATGATCGGCTTGCCGAATCGCCCGAGATCGCCGGAAAACATCAGCGTCCGCCGCCGCCCGCCGTTTTCGTGCTGGAGGATGGCCATGGCCGATCCGAGGATGTGGCCGGCATCGTAGAGCGTGCAGGTCAGATCCCGGCCGATGACCACCGGAAGGCGATACGGTACGCCCTCGAAATACTCCAGCGACTCCTCGGCGGCCTGAATCGAGTAGAGCGGCTCGATGATCTCGAGATGGTGGTCGCGCAGGATCTTTTCGATCAGCGGGACGTTGAGGTACTGGTTCTCTGTCTTGAGGGTCAAACCGATCTCGTGCATCTCGACCTTCGACAGCCTGGCATCAACGCTGCCGGCCCTGACCTTGGCGAGGAAGTTGCGGGCGGTCTTGTAGTTGAGGTAGGCGGCATCGCCGTCCTGTATTTTCGCCGCATCCCGCAACAGGTAGGCGCAGGCATCGGCCGTGGCCCTGGTGCAGAAGATCTGACCCTTGAACCCCCTGCCGGTCAGCATCGGCAGACGCCCCGAGTGATCGATATGGGCATGGGAGAGCACGATATTGGTGATGGCCTGGGGATCGACCTCGAGAACCCGGTTTTTTTCATCGGTTTCTTTCCGTCGGCCCTGGAAGAGCCCGCAGTCGAGCAGGATCTTGTCATTATCGGTGGTCAGGGTGTGAAAAGAACCGGTAACCTCCCGCGTCGCTCCATGAAATGTGACATGCATGTTGATCCTCTTCGTTCAGTATCCATTTATTGGTGGGGATGCAGGGCAATCCTCTTTATTCCCTGCATGACATCAATCCGCAGCCAGCCTCGGTTGGTTGAAACTGCGCAGACTGTGCAGATCTTTCTTCTGCGAATAGGCGACGAGCCCCTGCGGATCGGGGTAGCCGATGGCGATGAACATGATGATCCGTTCATGCGTCTTGAGGCCGAGCAGTTTCCCCGCCCTCCGCTCCAGGGTTTCGATATCCGACCAGTTGAGCGGACAGGAGCTGAGGCCCAGGGTCTCGAGGGCATACATGAAGGACATGATCGACAGCGAGGCGTCGATATAGATGCCGTGTCGGTCCCGTTCCCCGTAATAGGCGGAGAGATCTCCGACCACGACGCCGAGCATGGGGATATTATGACTGAAACCGGCCGTCCCCAGCGGGAGGGGACGCAGTTTTCGCAGCGATTCCGGTTCATCGAAGAAGCGATAGAAAAAAGGCTGCCGATTGCAGGCCGTCGGCGATTCGGCGGCAATCTCCACCGCCTTGTCGATCAGCACGTGAGGCACCTCGGTCGGGAGAAACCAGCGCACCGACCGGCGCCGTTTCGCCAGGGCGGCGAAACTGTCGAACGGCACCGGACATGAACCGCGCCGGCTGTAGGGTACCCTGCCGCCGCGGTCCTCTGCGGCGGGATGATCCACACCGAGAAAGACGGCATGGGCCCGCTCCACCTGATCCCCGTCTGCCACAACCTCAAAATAGCTCTCAAGGATATCATGGGCCCAGGCCAGATCCTTGGCCCAGTCGGCGGCGTTGTCGGACATGTGGCACTCCCGATAGCAGTCCACCGTCTCGCCGATATACGACAGGGCGAAACTCTCGCGGCGAGGCCGCATCAGCAGGCCTTTTTCAATGCGATGGATGTTGCGCCGCAACAGGGACCGAGTCGAATTCGGGTCGACCATGGAATGGTACCGCGCCAGACCGGCGGCCACGGCCTGCTGCTCCCGCCTGAAGGCCCGGGAAAAAAAGGTGTAATAAAGGGCGCAGAGCCAGCCCGATCCGGCTATGCGTCTCAGCACGATGCGTTGCTTCATACTGAAGGCCCGACGCAACCAGGCAAGGACCGCGGGGGGCATGTTTGTTTCGACGAACAGCATCATCGACATCCGAAAAGCCCTCCTGTATGCGGGTCGGCGGCAGTTTCATCGGTGGGCCGGCGTTATGGTTGAGCAGCGATCCGGATGCGAACGGAGATCGCCCCGTCATGCGCCGACTACTATACCATAACCCCTTCGATCCACAATACAATTTATCCTTGCGGCTGGATCTTGGGGCAGGGCGAGGTTGCCACCTCGGCGGACCTGTGACATAATAGTCCAATTACGGAGCATTTGCTTCCAACATGTACAATGGAGGATCAGGAGATGGTGGATTTCCCCTTGCAGAGGCTCGACCAATTCACCGGCAGGGCGCTGTATATCGGCAATCGCCTTGATCTCCAGCCCTTCCGCAACACCCACCGCCTTGCCGCCGCGCCGCTCGCCATCAGTGCCGGGGCAGCGGGGGTGGCCGTGCTCTTCCGCTTCGGAGTCGTGGTCATGTTCGGCCTCGACGCCGCGGAGGAGGCCGCTTTCCTCGCCGGGATCGCCCCACACATAATCGAGCCCTACGACGGGCTCGAAGTCGAGGAGGTCGCCATCACTATCCTGCCTGACCGGGGAGATCAGGTCGACTCCTCCCGCCTTGTGCTGCCGGGCATCGATATCATGAAACTGCAGATCATCGCCGATGCCCTCGCCAAAAGCGTAGTCCTCGGCTACTACGAGACGACCATCAAGAAATCCTTCGACCGGATCGAGCCGCTGGCATCGAAACTGCAACTCGGCAAGGCATACGGCCATCAGAGCCGCAGCCTGCTCAGCAATATCGGCGATGTCCTGATGATTCAGGTGCGGATGGTCGGAAGGGTCGAGATCAGCGAAAAGCCGGAGCTCCTCTGGGATCTGCCCCAGTACGAGCGCCTCTATGCCGATCTCGAGGACAATTATGAACTGCGGGAGAGATATCTGGCCATCGAACGCAAGCTCGAACTGGTGTCGCGAACCGCCGAGACCCTGTTCGGCCTCCTGCAGAACAAGCGCTCGCTGCGGGTCGAATGGTATATCGTTCTCCTCATCGTCTTCGAGATCCTGCTCACGCTGTATGAGATGTGGCTGGCCTGAGGTTCAGTCGATCACGGCGTCGACGCAGATCCGGTACAGTCGCGGCGTGCAATGGCCGCAGACGGTCACCGTCGCCGTCACCAGCGACCTTCCCCCTTGCCGGCAGCTATTCGCCACTTTTTCGATCGATCGATCGAAACCTCCCTTCTCCTGCATATCGTAGAAGTGCAGCCGGCCGTGACGCTGCAGGGAGAGAAGGGCGAGATCGAGAAAGGTCTCCGCCGATTTCGGCAGAGGCATGATGATCCGGTCGAAGGTCATGTTCAAGCGCGGCACGACCGCCCTCACATCCCCCTCGTACAAGCGGACATTGGTGATCTTCCGGTTGTACCCGAGATTCCTGATGGCGTAGGCATGGGCGATCGGGCTTTTCTCTATGCCGACAACCCGGCACTGCGGCTGTATCCGGCCGATGACCAGCGTGTACGGACCGATCCCGGAAAACAACACCAAAACCCGCTCACCCGGTTGCACCAGCGAGGCGATACGGTGGCGCTCATTGCCGCTGCGGACGGAAAAATAGACGGCCTCGGGATTGACCAGCAGACGCACCCCGTTTTCCCTGTGGATCGTTTCCTTGCGATCTTCTCCGCCGATGATCTCAAGCGGCAGGGTTCGGAACTCACCGTCATGGATGCCCGCCCGGCGGGCAACCACCCTGATGCGGCGATGCAGGCTGAGGATGGCCTCGGCAATGAGTTCTTTTTTGCCAAGCAACGCCTCGGGGATGACGATAATGGCGATGTCGCCGACCACATCATACGACTGAACGAGTATCGCCAGTTCCTCGGGGGCCAGATGATCCCGCAGGATTTTTTTCAGTTCCCCGCCCATATCGACAGCATTCCCGGAAAAACCCGATGTGCGGCGACCTCTCCGGCGTTTGCGGAGGACCGGCGACAAAAAAAAGGCGCCATGGAGTCGGCGACCGGCCCTACTCCATGACGCCTGATCAGAGATGAACTCCGCCCCAACTCCGGCAGCGGAGCAGCGTAGAAAGACTATTTCCCTTTGATCTTTACAACATTGTCAGCGGCAGGTCCCTTTGGTCCCTGAACGATGTCGAAACTGACACGGGCGCCTTCCTCAAGCGATTTGAACCCTTCCGATTTGATCGCAGAGTAATGAACGAAGATATCCTTTCCTCCATCCTGTTCGATAAACCCAAATCCCTTCGCGTCATTAAACCACTTTACTGTACCTTCAGCCATCTTCTAACTCCTTTGTGCATTGTTCTCAAAAAACGGTTTTTGAGACACCATCCCGGTTATCCCTGCACAATTTTACCTATCCGTAGAAAATTTTCAAAGAAAAAGAAAAGATACATAAATATTTACCGTGCCGTACTGCTGCATGATACAATCGCACAATTCGCCTTAACTCACTGCCTGTATACGGCCGTTACCTCTCGGCAATAGGAC
>Ga0209066_10002309_pt1 | contig 23352 bp, 13 predicted proteins | sample All_14_2_FD_187198 | JGI IMG/M metagenome (GOLD analysis project Ga0209066, IMG submission 187198) | Freshwater microbial communities in response to fracking from Pennsylvania, USA - Allegheny Zone_MetaG_DW_15 (SPAdes) (version 2) ... | reverse complement strand
CTCGCAGGCGGCGTTTCTCGGCTCGACGTCCGGGCATCTGCCGTACGACTCCAGCAAGGGGGCTGTGGTGTCGATGACCCGCGCGATCGCGCGCGAGACCGCGAAAGAGGGGATCAACGTCAACGCCGTGGCGCCGGGCATGGTGATGACCGAGATGATCGCCAAGATCTGGGAAGAGCGCAAAGAGCAGTATCTGGCGCGCATCCCGATGTACCGGATCGCGCAGCCCGAGGAGATCGCCAGCGCGGTCGCTTTCCTGGCGTCGGACGCGGCCAGCTATATGACCGGCACCACGCTGGATCTGACCGGCGGCCTGATGATGCGGTAGCGGCGCTGTGCGCTGGACGCGTGAAGATTGACTCTGAGTTGGCATGTGCTAAACTCAATCCGGTTTTTTTGAGAAAAGGATGAATGTATGGCAAAAATGATAAAAAATGTGAAGAAGGCTCCGTCTGCGAAGACCGCGGCTAAGGCGAAGGCCGTCAAGTATGTTTACTCCTTCGGCAGCGCAAAGGCCGAAGGGGGCGCGTCGATGAAGAATCTCCTCGGCGGCAAGGGTGCGAACCTGGCAGAGATGTGTCTGCTGGGCATTCCGGTTCCGGCCGGGTTTACGGTGAGCACCGACTGCTGTACGGCGTATTATGCCAACGGCTGCAGATTGCCCGCCGCGCTGGCCGACCAGGTCTTGGCCGCTTTGCGCAAGACCGAGACGGTCATGGGCAAGAAGTACGGCGACCGCGACAACCCGCTGCTGGTCTCCTGCCGCTCCGGCGCCCGCAGCTCGATGCCCGGCATGATGGACACCGTCCTCAACGTGGGGCTCTCCACCGCCACGATTCCCGGCATGATCAAGAAGACCAACAACCCCCGTTTCGTGTGGGACTCCTACCGCCGCCTGATCATGATGTACGCCGACGTGGTGATGGAGAAGGCGGAAGGCTTGGAGCCCGCCGAGGGCAAGGGCATCCGCAAGATCATGGACGAGACGCTGGACCAGTTCAAGCGCGACCGCGGCTGCGCGTCCGACACCGACCTGAAGGCCGAAGAGCTGCAGCTCCTGGCCGAGGAGTTCAAGAAGCTGGTGAAGCGGCACCTCGGCAAAGCGTTTCCGGATGATCCGATGGCGCAGCTTTGGGGCGGCATCGCCGCGGTGTTCAAGAGCTGGAACGGCAAGAAGGCGGTCTCCTACCGCCGGATCGAAGGCATCCCGGACGCGTGGGGTACCGCCGTGAACGTGCAGGCGATGGTGTTCGGCAACATGGGCGACTCCTCGGCCACCGGCGTGGCCTTCACCCGTGACCCCGCCACCGGCGACGGCACCTTTTACGGCGAGTGGCTGATCAACGCGCAGGGCGAAGACGTCGTGGCCGGCATCCGCACGCCGAGCCCGATCAACGACGACACCAAGAACGAGCAGAACAAGCACCTGCACAGCATGCAGGAGGTGATGCCCGCCACCTACAAGCAGCTCTTCGCCATCCGCAACACGCTCGAGAAGCACTACAGGGACATGCTGGACATCGAGTTCACCATCGAAGAGGGCAAGCTGTGGATGCTGCAGTGCCGCGTCGGCAAGCGCACCGGCACCGCCGCCCTGAACATGGCGATGGACATGCTGGCGGAACGCCTGATCGATCAGAAGACGGCGGTCAAGCGCGTGGAGCCGCAGCAGCTGGACGAATTGCTGCACCCGATCATCGACCCGAAATTCGAGAAGAACGCCAAGCCGATCGTCAAAGGCCTGCCGGCCGGTCCGGGCGCCGCCTGCGGCAAGCTGGTCTTCACGGCCGAAGATGCCGTCGCGGTCGCCCGCACGGGCAAGGCGTGCATCCTGATCCGCGAAGAGACCAACCCCGAGGACGTCGAGGGCATGCGCGCGGCGACAGGCATTCTGACCGCGCGCGGCGGCATGACCTCGCACGCGGCGCTGGTGGCGCGCGGCTGGGGCAAGTGCTGCGTCGTGGGCGCCGGCGCCCTGCACGTGAACGCGGCCGCCAAGACCGCGAAGATCGCGGGCTCGGATATCGTGCTCAAAGAGGGCGACGTCGTGACGCTCAACGGCTCGCGGGGCCACGTTTACACCGGCACCCTGCCGATGATCGACGCGACCGAGAATCCCCGCTTCCAGAAGTTCATGGCCATGGCCGACAAGTTCCGCACGATGGGCGTGCGCACCAACGCCGATACGCCGGCGGACGCCAAGGTCGCGCGCGCGTTCGGCGCCGAGGGCATCGGGCTCTTCCGCACGGAGCACATGTTCTACGGGGTGGGGAGCGACAAGCCTCTCTTCCTGCTGCGCAAGATGATCCTCAGCTCGACGCTCGACGAGCGCCGCAGCGCGCTGAACGAGCTTCTGCCGTTCGTCAAGCGCGACATCAAGGCCACGCTGGAAGCCATGGACGGCCTGCCGGTGACGGTCCGCCTGCTGGACCCGCCGCTGCACGAGTTCGTGCCGCAGTGCGCCGAGCGGCAGGCCGAGCTGGCCGCCGCGCTGGGCATCAGCGCCGAGGACGTCCACAAGCGTGGTGCGGCCCTGCACGAGAACAACCCCATGATGGGCCACCGCGGCGTCCGCCTCGGCGTGACCTATCCCGAGGTGACCGAGATGCAGGTCCGCGCGATCTTCGAGTCGGCCGCGGAACTGCTTGCGGCCGGCAAGAAGTGCAAGCCGGAGATCATGGTTCCGGTCACCTGCGATGTGAACGAGTTGAAGCACCAGAAGGTCATCATCGCCCGCGTGCATGCGGAAGTGTGCAAGGCCAAGAAGATCAAGAAGATGCCCTACCTGGTCGGCACGATGATCGAGATCCCGCGCGCCGCGCTGTTGGCGGACCGCATGGCGCAGGAAGCCGAGTTCTTCTCCTTCGGGACGAACGACCTGACTCAGATGACGTTCGGCTTCAGCCGCGACGACATCGGCGGGTTCCTGCCGGATTACCTGGACAAGAAGCTGCTGCCGGCCGATCCGTTCCAGACGATCGACCAGGACGGCGTGGGCCAGCTCATCGAGCTGTCGGTCCAGAAGGGTCGCGCGACGCGCGAGGACCTGAAGGTCGGCATCTGCGGCGAGCAGGGCGGCGACCCGGCCTCGGTCAAGTTCTGCTTTAAGAACGGGCTGAACTACGTGAGCTGTTCGCCTTACCGCGTGCCGATCGCCCGCCTTGCGGCGGCGCAGGCGGCGCTGGAAGGCTAGCCAGGCCCGCGGCCGAATGACGAGGCGCATCCGCAAAAACGCGGATGCGCCTTTTTTTTCAAAGCGGACGTCGGCGCGCCCCAATGTCAATTCTGAACGGCTGGGGTAATCACTACGCGGAAACCGATATGGGCGTATCGGCGGTTCGGATTGGCTTTGGCACGTATGGCGGAACTGCAGCGATCAGCGGAAAGGTTCCAAGATCCCCCGCGATACACGCGACCTAAGTTAGGCGCCGGACGAGGGCCAATTGGATCTGTCGCAGCGCTTGAAGGATATGGGGCGAACGTATCAAGGCACCACTCACTCACATTCCCATGCATGTCGTACAGCCCCCAAGCGTTCGGCCTTTTCAGGCTGACGGGTTTAACCTTCCCCTCACTGTTTAACCTAAACCACCCCAAATCGTCTACGCGCTCCGATCCGGCATAGCGACCTCCGCTTCCTGCTCGACAGGCATACTCCCATTCCGCTTCCGTAGGAAGACGACATTCATAATCGTGGGAAAGGAGATTTTTCTCCTGCAAATGAAGCGTCAGCTTTCGGCAGAAAGCCTCTGCTTCAACCGAAGAGACCGTCTCCACAGGCAGATCATCGCCTTCGGATTTCGACGGATTGTTCCCCATGAGCGAGCGCCACTGTGCTTGAGTCACCTCAGTTTTTCCCATCCAGAACGGTTTCGACAGGGTCACCTGATGCGGTGTCTCGTTGTTGCGACAACCTGTTTCGTCGGACGGAGGTCCCATCGTAAAAGTGCCCGCCGGACACCGGGGCAACTCCATTTTCACATTGCCTGGCAAAACAAGTTCCCGTATCAGTATGGCTTCATCCCGCTTCGTTTGTGCAGCCAATTCCGCCGTTTCGGCTGGGCTGAGGTGCCCCAGCGGTTTGTCCTTCGGCAACACGCCATCGTTCTGCATTTTGATGAAGGCGGTCATGTACATGTTTTCCACAACAGCATTGAAATCGGAAGTCGCTGGTTTAAATGGAGCCACCAGGATAAGCGGCAGCCAGTTAATTCTAACCAGCTCGTCATTCAAGTCATATCTGAACGTCTTTCCCCAGGGAGTTCTGGCGACTATCGTCACATTCGCGTACACGTTTGGCCACGTCGGGATCAACCCCATCATCGAAATGAGGGTGGCCTGATCGCCAGCAGCGGAATGGTTCAGTTTCGCTGTCATTTTTTGAGGTTGACGCTCTGATTGTTTGCGGGGGCATCAGCCGCCGTAAGCAAGCCGGATTTTTTTGCAGCCTCTTCGAAACGTTGGCGATGCATCTCCCATATTTTACGCTCGCTGCCGAAAACCCCATTCGATTCTTTAGTGAACCGGTTGCCAAGTCTATCTTCGACAGTGAATTGAAGCGTTGCTGAGACCGAAGACGCCGCAGGATGCTTCCAATATTCCAGTATTCCATCATTCCAAAACAACTTGTTTTTTATCGCTGTTGTTCGTTCGTAAGGTTGTCCAGCGATTTGCCATCATTTTTATTTTAGTGCAGCCGACTTTTTCTTATAACGTTTTTCAGGTTTGCGCTAAGATAAGGTAGAACAGGGTTTACAAGGGGGTTTATGGAGCTCGGAGCGGACACCAAGCTTTTCATGCGGCGTCTGGTGGAGGCGCAGACGGAGCTGTTCTGCTTCGTTTCCGCTCTGTTGCCGTTCAACAGGAGCGACGTCGACGACGTGGTGCAGGAGACCAACCGAGCCCTGATCGAGCACGCCGGAGACTACGACGAGGCCCGTCCGTTTCTGCCGTGGATGCTGGCGTTCGCCAAGAATCAGATCCGCTGTTTCCGCAAGCGGCACGGGGCCGACCGGTTGATTTTCGACGACGAGCTGATCGCCAAAAGCGAACAGGTGTTCGCGGAAGAGGCGGAGGGGGCGTCCGCTTCGCCTCAGTCGAGGCGGCTGGCGCTGTGTCTGGCGAAACTGACGGCGCGTCAGCGCAAACTGGTGGCTCTTCGTTACGATGCGGAGCTGTCCATGGAGGAGATTGCCCGCAAGATGGGCCTCCGCAATCCGGCGGTGCGCGCCTCTCTGTTCTATATTCGCAGAAAGTTGGCTGACTGTATGACGAGGCTGTGCCGGACGACGGGCGACGAAGCGGAGGACGTCCCGCTTTCGGTTTTCGAAGACGTGCTGGCTGGAGTGGTCGATGGCGAGGCGGTGTCGCCCGACCGTGCGGAAAGTGTCGTGAGGCGGCTGAAAACATCGGACGAGAGCCTGCGGACCTACCTTGCCCAGATGCGCGTGCACGCGCTGTTGTCGCGGCGTTGTCTGCCCGGAATTTGCGGACTTCCACAACGTCCCGCCGCCGTTCGCGCACCGCGGTGGCAGGCGCTGGCGACCGCTGCTGCTGCGGCGGCGCTGGCTGTGGGCGTGGGCTTTTGGCGACTGGGCGCGTGGCCCCGTCCAGGCGGTTCCGTGCGGCAGACCGTGGAGGTCGAGGCCGTCGAGGACGTGGACGACTGGCTGGCGAGTCTCACGCCGCTGGACCGGCAGGCCTACGAAGAGAACATGGGGTTTCACGCGCTGAGAAAAGAGGCGGAGAAGATCCAGAAATATGAGCCGGGATCGCTGATGAATCCCGGCATCGGCATCGAAATCTTAGCGTTGAGCGCACCGCTGGAAAAGAAACTGGTGCTGATCGCGGGCGACTATGTCCGGCGCAGTCGGCTGACGCTGGACGGCGGCAGCATCAAATTCCGCTTGGACTCGGGCGCGGTCGTCACCTTCTTCGGTCCGGGTGAAATTGAGCTGAAAGACGGGCAGGTCCTGCTGTTGCACGGCGGGATGGCGGTTGTGGAGAACGGCGGGAACGATCTGTGCGTGGCCGTGCCGGGGGCCACTCTGCGGAACCAGACGGGGACGGCCTTCTGTGCGGACCTTTCGGAGAAAGGCATGGCGGATGTCGTCGTGCTGTCCGGAACGCTGCAGTTGGTGTCGGCGGAGGACGGCTGGGCAAGGCATCTTTCGGTGGGCGAGGGCGTCCGGCTGACCGCCGGGCAGGGTCCGGTGCGTTTTCGCTGCCGGGACGTCGGTGACGGGCTGAAACAGAAATTTTTGTCGGGCCATTCGAAAATAGCCATGCAAAAAAGGAGATGCTCATGAGAAACAGGACAAGATCGGCCAGGATCCGATTATTCTGCGCGACAGCGCTGACAAGTCTTTGCGCTCATGCGGAGACAATCAGCGTGCCGGCGGACGAGACGCTGGTATTGAATGTGACGAATGCGGTCGTGGGTGTACGGCCAGGGATCGAGGGGGCTTTGCGCAAAGAGGGCGATGGCCTGCTGACACTGGACGATGCCGATTTTCCCAACGGGATGATCGACGTCCGCATGGGCACGTTGGCGCTCTTGGTTACGAACGGCACGATGACGGCCGAATTACCTCTCTGGGCGCAGCAAACCGCCACACTTTGGTTCGATGCCAATACCAATGTTGTGACGGGGGCCGGCACGAACGGCGTCGTCCAATGGCTCGACGCGCGCGAGTCCGATCAAGAAGCGCCCCACCTCTATCCCCGTGCGATCCAGCACGACGACGACCCGATCCCGCTGCTCGGAACCGGAGACACGGCGATTCACGGCCAACGCTATCTCGATTTCGGCGGCATCGGCAGCGACCGGTGGCTGAAGTGGGTAAACCCGGACGATTCGCGGCTGGCGGTCTCGAACATTGTCCAGGCCTTTATCGTCTTCGGGCGGCAAGCGGGGTTCGGTTTCCTGTTGGGCGATTGGGACTGGAATCAGGCCGGGAACGTCGGCAGGAAGGATTTCCATATCGCCGATACGGGCCCCGGCGGAACTAATTGCTTCTTCTGGATCAAGGACAACACGGCCGCGACGGTCATTTATGGGAGAACCTGTCTCAACGGGAGACTGATCGACGGGCTGCGTACCAAGCCGGACGAAGGATACCAAGTGTTCGACGTGACCACGCTGGGCAATGCGCTGGCCTCCAATTTTTGCAACGACCACAACTTCAAGGTCGGCGATGCCGGGGGTATCGTCGGCTATGACCGCCAGGGCGGGCCCCGCTACTGCGAGGTGCTGGTGTTCACGAACCGGCTCACGGCCGCGCAGCGCACGGAGGTCTTGGACTATCTGTCGGTCAAATGGATGACCCGCACGCGGCGCGCGGGAATGATCGATACGGTCGCGGGAACGGAGGCCGGTGTCGAGACTGCTGCGGGGCAGCTCTTGACGGTCGGAGCGCTGAGCGGCAAAGGGCGGCTGACCAAGACCGGCGACGGCACCCTGTGCTTCGACAACGACCAGGCCCTGTTCCGGGGCACCGTCCGGCTTGCCGCCGGGTCCATCGAATCGGCGGTGCAGCGGACCGACCGGCCCTTCGTCGCCGAGACGGGTGGCCATGTGTTCGACGTCGGCGTTTCGACGGTGAGTCGGGCGGCGCTGCAAAACGCGGCGTGTTTCAGGAAAACGGGGAGCGGCACGCTGACGCTGTGCGGCATCTCAAACGCGGTGGCCAGCGTGGATGTGGCGGCGGGAACCCTGCGGCTGAGTGCGCCGTTTGTCGCGTCAACGTCACTCGTTCAGGCAACCATTCCGAACGCCAGTTTCGAAAGCCATGCGGCGGTGACACAAAACGCAGGAAAGTGGCAGACCGGGCTGCAGCCGACAGGCTGGGCTATCCTCAGAGACGGTGTCAGCACCGGCGGAATCAGCCTCGATTGGGCGGACACGCCTTGGGTTGCCGCAGGGGGTGTCCCTGATGGCGAAAGCGCATTTTTCTTCCAATACGCCGGAGGGATCGCGACGACCGTACAGGTCTCACGGGCCGGCATCTACCGCCTCTCATTCCAAGCGGCCGCGCGGTACGACTACGCCATCTACCGTCCGCACGCTTTCGGTATCTGGCTGGGTACACAGCAAGTGGCCGTGGCGAAAACGTACGACCCCTTTTTCAAACGGTACGACTACACGACGCCGCCGCTGACCAACGGTGCGTACGAGCTGCGTTTCAAAGGCATCGTCGCTACGGTTAACCGGTCCTCGGTCATCGATGACGTGCGGCTCGAGCTGATCGACAACAAAAGCTTCGCCGACCTGCCGAACAGCAGTTTTGAATATTCCGCTCACATCGGAACCGACAGCGCCCCCGCCGTCTACGCGTTCTCGCCGGACGGCGCCGCCTGGACCTTTGAGGGGTCGAACGCATGCGGCCTTGCGGAGGCGACGCCTTTGTCCGCCCCGGGCCTCTATTTCGCGCGCAGCGTTCCCGACGGCAAGCGGTGCGCGTTTATCACGGCGGATGCCGTGATCCGCCAGACACTGCGCTTCCCCACCACCGGCGAGGTCTACCGGCTCACCTTTCAGGCCGCAGCCCGCGAGAAAAATGAAGGCCACGCATTCAAAGTCCTGTTCGGCGGTGTTCCGCTGATCCCATACATGCAGACCGCGCTTCCGGCCTTCCACACCTGCGAGATCACGCTGCCGCCCATCACGAACTGGACCGCAGAGTTGTCCTTTGCCGGCATCACCACCAATTCGCCGACCCAGACCTCGCTCTTCGATGACATCCGTGTCTTTCGGGCAGACGATGCGCTTGTCCCCAACGGCAGTTTTGAAACGACGACGTCGCTAGCCGAAAACGACTACAGCGGGTATGCGACCCTCTGCGCAGGTGCGGAGTGGGTCTTTGAAGCGGGCGCCGGAGCCCTCAGGTCCGGAATCGGCGGAACCGTGCTCGGTTATCCTGACCAGGGCGCGCGGATGGCTTTTCTTAATGGGGACGCTTCCATTCGCCAGACGCTGACGCTGCCCTCCGCGGGAGCCTATGTGTTATCCTTTCGGGCCGCAGGGCGACCTGACAAGTTCGGGCACGCCTTCGAGGTCTGCTGGGGCGGGACGCGATTGGGCGTGGTTGCGGCCGACGATGTCTCATTCAGAACGTACACGTTCCGGATGCCCTATGCGGCGGCAGAAACGTCGCAGGAGCTGATGTTCCGCGGTTTGGTCGGGCAGGAGGTTGGCTCGTTGCTTGACAACGTAATGATTGAACGGGTGGGCACATGCGGCTCCGCCGGCCTGTTGCCGGACACCGTGGCAATAACGGTCGCGGCGGGCGCGAAACTGGATCTGGACTTCGACGGCACATTGACCGTCAAAGGCGTGACGCTGGGCGGTCTTGAGAAAAGCCAGATCATCAGCGCGACCACCTGTCCGGACTATGTCACGGGCGCGGGGGCTTTATACACGCCGCAGCGCGGTACGCTGATCAAGGTGCGCTGAGGAGGGAAGACGTGCGGATACATCCTAACTGTGTGCTGAGGTGCGCGGCCGTGGCTTTGGCGGTTCAGGCGCGGGGGCTGGTTCCTGACGCGCTGATGTGCGAACTGTTGGCAAAACCCGGAAGGGTTGCCGTGACGGATGAAACCCCCGAATTTTCGTGGGGGTTCAGGGACAGCGAAACCGGCGACGTCCAGACCGCCTACCGCCTTCAGGTCGCGACCACGCGAGAACGGATCGAACAAAACGGGCCGGATCTTTGGGATTCCGGACAGGTTCCCTCCGACCAATCGTTGTACGTCAGTTACGAGGGTGCCCCGTTGCCGCCGGGCCGCTGCGTTTACTGGCGCGTATGCGTGTGGGACCGGCGTCAGCGACAGGGGGAGTGGTCCTCGCCGCAGCCGCTCTTGCTGGCCGAAACACTGGGTGCGGATACGCCGCTGCGTTACCCTCTGGTGCAACAGACGATCGCGCCGGTCCGTGTCGTCACGAATACGGCCGGTCATGTGTTTGCCGATTTCGGCAAGGCCGCCTTCGGAGGAATCGAGTGGCGTCTGCCGGAGGGTAGCCCGTCAGGTCCGGTCATCCTTCATCTCGGGGAAAAAGCGGACGGAGACCGCGTTGACGCGCATCCGGGCGGGGCGATCTATTATTTCAAGGCGGACGGGAGGTTGCCGTCCGGACCGCTGCGTTACCGGTTGCCATTGCCGCTGGAGGCGAACGTCCGGCACAAGGGGTATGATGCGGTGACCGTCCTGAAACGAATCGGGCTTTTGGAGCCGGTCGGCGTGGTGGCGCCGTTTCGATATGTGGAGGTTGAGGCCGCTCCTTTCCCCGTCACGGCGGATACCCTTCGCCAGACGGCCGTGCATTACCCCTTTGACGACGGCGCCTCGTCGTTCACCTGTGACAGCGCCGCGTTGTGCCGCGTGTACGATTTCTGCAAATACAGCATCAAAGCGACGACATTCGCGGGGGTCTACGTGGATGGTGACCGCGAGCGCGCGCCTTACGAAGCGGATGCCTATATCAACATGCTTGGACATTACGGTGTCGACCGCGAATTCACGATGGCCCGTTTCACGCACGAGTATCTGATGCGCTGTCCGACTTGGCCCACGGAATGGAAACAGCACTCGGTCATGATGGCTTGGGCAGAGTGGATGTATACCGGCAACACCGAGGCTCTGGAGCGGTGGTATGATGTGTTGAAATCGAAGAAAGTGTTGGCCTTCCGCGCTCGCGAAACAGACGGCCTCCTTGTGACGGGCGGCTCGGAGGCGCCGCTGTCGACCGGCGTGCGCGACATCACCGACTGGCCGCCGGCAGAGCGAGACGGATTTGAGTTCAGACCGGTGAGCGCCGTGGTGAATGCCTTCTATGTCCGGAATCTGCGCCAAATGGCGGATATGGCGGCCGCTCTCGGCAGAGTCGGCGAAGGCCGCGACTATCGGGAAAAAGCCGAACAGGCCGCTCGCGCTTACCATGCGCTTTTCTTTCATTCGGAGCGGGGCTGCTACCTCGACGGAGAAGGCGCCTCTCACGCGTCGCTGCACGCAAACATGTTCCCGCTGGCGTTCGGATTGGTCCCGCCTGCCGAACGCGGAAGGGTGGCCGACTTTGTGAGATCGCGAGGCATGGCGTGCAGCGTATACGGCGCACAGTATCTGTTGGAGGCGTTGTTTGAGGCGGGAATGGAAGACGAGGCGATCAGGCTGATGACGGATACGGGGCAGCGCGGGTGGCTCAACATGATGCGGGTCGGTTCGACCATCACCATGGAGGCGTGGGATATGAGGTTCAAAAGAGATCTTGATTGGTCCCACGCTTGGGGAGCGGCGCCCGCCAATATTGTGCCGCGCTTTGTGCTCGGCGTGCGGCCGCTGCTGCCCGGTTTCAAAACACTGGTGCTGCGCCCCCAAATCGGTTCTCTGAGTGATGCGCATGGTACCGTTCCAACCGTGAGGGGAGCGGTCTCGATTGACATAAGGCAGAAATATGGGGCATGGTATCGGCTGACCTTCAGAATTCCGGTCAACGTGACCGCCCGTGTCGAGTTGCCCCGCCGGCTTACACAGGGAGCCTGTTATCTGGACGGGGCGCCGATTGACGCGGAAAAGGCGGATGGACAGTGGGTGATGGACGGAGTTGGATCCGGAGCCCACACGGTTTGCTGGCAGTCGGGGGCGGAAAACAGCAAGGGGAAAGAACATGAGCATGAATAAAGGGCGGGCTGCTTTTTTTTGTTTGATGGCGTATGCCGTAAATGCGGCGGAACTGCCGCCGGAAGCGTGCGACGTGGCGGTGGTGGGGGGCGGGTCGGCTGGCATCTGCGCGGCCGTGGCGAGCGGCCGCGCGGGGGCGAAAACCGTGCTGATCGAGGCCGCGCACCAGGTCGGCGGCAACACGACGACGGGCGGCGTGAACTTTCCCGGACTGTTCCACGCGTGGGGGCGCCAGGTGATCGACGGGGTCGGCTGGACGATCGTGACCAACGCGGTGGCGCTGGACGGCGGGAGACTTCCGGATTTCACGAAACCGACCGGCAAGTTCCATTACAACCACCAGATCTTGGTCAACATCCCGCTGTTTGTCGCGCTGTCGGAGGAGGCGCTGACGCGGTCCGGCGTGACGATCCACTACCATGCGGCACCGGTGCGCATCGCGAAAACCGCCGGGGGATGGCGCGTCTTCACGGCGGCGGTCGGCGATACGCGGACGATCGACTGCAAGCAGCTCGTCGACTGTACAGGCAACGGCGCGGTGGCCGCGCTGCTCGGGCTGGAGCGCCTGCGGGAAAAGGAGCGCCAGCCCGGAACGTTCGTCTACCGCATCCGGGCGAACGCGGATTTGACGAAGCTGGACGGCAAGGACCTTCAGGAGCGCTTCAACGCGGCCGTCAAGACGGGGGCGGTGACCCGCAGCGACTGCCGGTGGAGTGTGCTGCACTACCTGCAGGCGGGCGGAAACACGGCGAACTACGTGGAGGGCGCGGACAATGCCACCGCCGATGCGCGCACGGAGACGAATCTGCGCGGACGGGCCGCGATGCTGCGGATGGTCCGCTTTCTGAAAAGCGTGCCGGGATTGGAAAACGTGAAGTTGGAGGGCATGTCGCCCGAGGTCGGCGTGAGGGAGACGTATCGGGTGGCCGGAGACTATTTGATCTCCGGCGGCGACTATATCGCGGGGATGCGGTGGGACGATTCGGTGTGTTATGCGTTCTATCCGGTGGATCTGCACGACCCCAAGACCGGTGTGCAGCCCGCACATCTGAAGGAGGGCGTCGTGCCGACCGTGCCGCTGCGGGCCCTGGTGCCGAAGGGAAGCCAAAACCTGCTGGTGGCCGGACGATGTCTGAGCAGCGACCGGCGCGCGAATTCGGGACTCCGCGTGCAGGCGACGTGCATGGCGACGGGGCAGGCGGCGGGCGCGGCGGCGGCGCTGGCGGCCCGGCGCGGCGTTTCGCCGTCAGCCGTGCCGCTGGACGAACTGAAGGCATTGCTGCGCTCCCAGGGCGCGATTGTGCCCTGACCGGACGCGGCTTGGCGCATCGGCATCGGGGTGCGGGAGAAGGACACCCGCGAGGCGCAAAGCCCCGCCTTCATCACAGCGGTGTTTCATGTCCGGCCAGAAATTTTCCGCCCGGCATGGATTTGACACGCACATGCCGTTTTGTGTATTGTGCGGCAGTATTCTGAATGTCGGAAGACGGTGTCGCGCACGCGGAAAGGTTCGGCACATGACTCAACAAAGGAAAGAAAAATGAAAAGAGGCGGTCTTGTTTTGGCAGTCCTGCTGTCAAGTTCATGGGTGCATGCTGACGAACTGTCTGACATGAAGAAAGAAATCGAGTCACTCAAGCGCGAGGTCGCCGAGCTGCGGAGTCTTGTGCAGGGCGGAACGGCTCAGAGCGCGACACCGGCCGCTGACCTCAAGTCTGGCATGAGAAGAAAGCATGAGGAAGACAAAAAGACGTACAGCGACGCACAGCTCCGTGAGATAGAAACCCTGTATCAATCCGCCAACCGGGATCTAAGGAGCCCGGAGGCAAAAGAGGCGCTGAAGAGCCTGATTGAGAAATATCCCAAGGCCAACCGGACGGGCTGTGCCGTACAGTATATGGGGCAAATGTCATCGGGTGAGGAAAAGGAAACCTATCTAAAACTGGCGATCAAGGATTTTGGCGATTGTTACTATGGCAGCGGCGTTCAGGTGGGAGCGTATGCCAGGCTCTATTTGGCCTATTACTACAAAGAGACCGGGAAGGAGAAAGAGGCAAAGGCCCTTTTTGATGAAATCAGAAAGACGTTCCCGGATGCGGTTAACCACAAAGGTAAACTTCTGATTCATATGCTCCCAAAATAATGCTCAACCAAGCCCTGAAACGTGCCGGCGACCCGCTGCGCGGTTCACCGTCCGGTTCGGGGTGGCGTTGGGCAACAACAGAAAGGAAGGAGAAGATGAAGACAGGTGTGATGATCGCAGTTCTTGGTTCAATGCTGGTGCTTTCGGTTCGGGCCGCCGATAGAGAGCACACGGTCAGTGTTACGGGCAAGGCAGAAGTGAAAGTCAAACCGGATGCCGCCTATATCACGCTCTATGCGCGGGCCGATGGCATCCTCATGGTGGATGCCGTAAAGAAAGCGGACAAACTCGTCGACGAGATCACGACGGCGATCACGACAGAGACGAACATCGTGAAGGGTGTCGCCGTGATTGATGTGGGGCTTGGCGAGAAGAAAACCGAGGTGTGGCGCTCCGATCAGAAAGAAGAGGCTCCACGTCCTGAGGTCGCCCGGAGAATACAGATCACGTGCAAACCGGAGCCTTCCCGGCTATATGAAGTCATTGACAAAGGCCTCCGTGCTGGTGCGCTCATGCAGATTCCGTCTCGCACCAGTTATTCGGATGACATCCGGAGTGTCGTTGTTTATGGGCTCGAACAGAGTTCTGAAGTCCTTGAACGCGTGCGGAAAGCGGCCATGGACGATGCCAAGTCTCAAGCAGACAAAGCTGCCGCACTTGCCGGCAAGAAAGCCGGAGGCGTTTTGACCATAGGATGTTCGGGCTCCACGCACTGGAACATTCCCATGCGGGTGATGGGAATGAAAACGGACTATCCCACCGAGCACATCGGAACCAGCCCGACAGAAATCACCCTGTCTCACGCAGTATCAGTCACCTATGAGTTGAAAGATTAGGCGTACTGAACCACGGCATCCGGCCTATCGCCGTTGGTCACGGCCGACGTTGGGCCGAAAGGAATCACGGAAGGTTCAGTGTTTTCGGGTCGTGAAGGGTTTGCGAATGCGTATTCACTTCTCATGAGAAGTGAATACGACAGCGGGGCGACGGACGGGCGGACACAGGGGTGATTGGGTCGCGCCAAAATCCGAAGACGCATAAGGTTGTTGGAACCTTTGGCGACAGAAGCCTTTTTTCAAAAAGGATGTCTGGCCTGTAGTTCCGCCGTTCTGTCGGCGGAGAAACGTTCGCTTCCGGCGGCAGAGCGCCGGAACGGCAGAAACTTTCGCCCCGCAACAACCGCGGCGGAAATTTATTCGTTGCGCACATTGTTAGAATATGTATGATAGTACACCAGTCAATTTATGGAAGGTGTGTTTATGCCGCGAGGGCCGAACAACTATCATGTGCCGAACTTGGACCGGGCGCTGGTGATTCTGGAACTGCTGTCGAAGCATCCCGCCGGTCTGAACCGCAACGAGATCGCCTCGGCTTCGGGGTGCTCCACCACCATGGTGTACCGGATCGTGATGACGCTGGCGGACAACGGCTTTCTGTTCCGCGACGAGGTGTCCGGCCGTTACCGGCTCTCGCTGAAGCTGCTGGATATCGGCTGCGCCGGGGCGGACGAATATAGCCTGACGCATGTGGCGTGGCCGGAAATGACCGCGCTGCGGGATGCGACGGACATGACGGTGATGCTGGGGGTACTTGTCAGCGAATCCGAGGGACTGCTGCTGGAAAGTGCGGAGAGCCGGGCGAAGTCCCGCTATGTGGCGCAGAAGGGGTTCCGGGTGTCGATGTTCCATGTCGGCGGCTGGAAAAGCATCCTCGCGTATTGGCCGGAGGACCGGCTGAACGCCTATCTGGACCAGGCCACGTTCAAAGCGCTGACCCCGAACACCCTCATGACGCGGGACGCGGTGGTGAAGCACTTGAAAGAAGTGCGCCGGGTCGGCTACGCCATCGATCACGCCGAAATGACCGAAGGCAACCACTGCGTGGTCGCGCCGATCTTTGACCGCACGGGCATGCCTGTGGGGCCGCTGTGCCTCTCGGGCCTGACAACCCAGTTGCCCGTGAAAGATTTTGCCCGCCGCGGCAAACAGGTGCGCGAGGCGGCCGACCGCATCAGCGCGAAGCTGGGATGGAACGGGAAGGGAAGGTCTAAATTCGAGAATACCAGGAGAAAGACATGAGACAGGACACTAGGACAAGAACGTTTCTTGTTGGCGCGATGGTGTGCGGCATGACATTAGGCGCTTTGGCACGCCCCTCTTCAGCGGACTATGTGCTGCAAAATACGATAGCCTATTGGCCGTTCGACGAAGGCAAAGAACTTGCGGACGCCACTGGCAAGGGCAATACTTTGGAGAACAACACCGGCGTCTCGTTTTCGCGTGAGTCCGCGACGTTTGACGGAATTCAGGCCCTGCTCAAAACAGCCGGCAATCTGACACTCGGCGGGTATTCAAATCTGACGGTGGAATGCTTTTTTTGTGTCACCAATCAACCTGCTGATTTTGGTTTTCTTGTGAATGCCGGCACCTACGATTCGTCAGGAAACATCGCGCTTTATTGTAACCCCTCATTTCTGACTGCGGATATTCATTATCCTGCTGGCACCTATGATCAGGAGCGCACGGGCTCAAACCCGTTCACGTTAGGAAAGTGGCACCATGTCGCAATGGTGATTGACGGGTCAAAGACAGGCAAAGATCAAGATCGGCTTCAGCTTTATATGGATAACATCCGTTGTTTAACCATTTTCACTAATACCACAAGTTTTGTGTTGTCCAATAAACAGCTTTTCATTGGCGCCAAGGGTAATGGCACACAGTTTTTCAAAGGCAGGATTGATGACATCCGCATCACCAGCGAGGTGCTCAGCACAAATGCGTTCATGAAAACGCGGACAGGTTATGACATTGTTACGTATTGGCCGTTTGAGAAAGGGAGGGAACTTGCCGATGCCTCGGGTCATGGGAACAGCCTGACGAATAACGGGGTCTCCTTTTCCCGTGGAGCGGCGATTTTCGACGGCAACCAGTCTGCGTTTCAGACGGTAGCGAATCTGCAGCTCAGCCCTTACCGCGATTTGACGGTGGAATGTTTTGTCTGGACGACCAACGCACACTTGTCAGCCGCAGGGATGATTCTGTCGCACAGTACCTATGCCACTGCGGGGGAGTTTGATTTCTATATTTCCGGAAGAAAATTGTTCGGAGAGTTTTTCTCAACAGCAAACGGTTTCTCTCAAGTGAAATCGCCGTCCGATTTAGTTACTGGCGGACAGTGGTGTCATATCGCCTTGGTTCTAGACTCCTCCATGACTTCCAATAATCTTCCAAAACTTTTTGTGGATAGAATCCGACTCACCAATGATATCCCATGGTTCAACGCATCAATAGTCAAGTTGGCTAACAAACCGTTTTATATCGGGCAGATTGCCGGCGGCTTTAGATTCAACGGCAGAATAGATGATGTCCGCATTTGCGATGCGGTGCTTGAAACCAATGAGTTTATGACGGCAAGATCGATACCTCCACCCGGAGGAACAACTGTTTTGTTCCAGTAAAGGCATACAGTTCCCGTGAACCGCGCAAAAAATACCATGAAAGCATCACCGATCAGTTTGATTTTGGCGGTGGCGACAGGTGTCGCCGCAGCGGACGGCACGCCGTACATGAAGGGTAAGCGCTTTGCGGCAGGCGATTACACGAGCGGCAAGGTGTGCGTCGTCGAAGCCGACGGCAAGGTCAGTTGGGAACAGAAAGCGCCGAGCTGCGACGACCTGTGGATTCTGCCGGGCGGCTCGATCCTGTTCAACACGGGGCATGGCGTCAAAGAGGTCGCCAAGGACGGCACGGTGCTGTTCGAGTACCAAAGCGCCTCCGAGATCTACGCCGTGCAGCGGCTCGCGAACGGCAACACGTTCGTCGGCGAATGCAGCGCCGGACGCCTGCTCGAACTCGCGCCGGACGGCAAGCTGGTCAGAAGCATCGCGCTGCTGCCCGAGGGTCAGAACGGCGGCCACTCCTTCATGCGCAACGCCCGCGTCCTGAAGAACGGCAACTACCTGGTCACGCTCTGCGGCCGGAAGCGCGTGGCCGAATACGCGCCGGACGGCAAAGAGGTCTGGACTTTCAAAATCCCGGGCGGCGTCCCCCACAGCGTGGCGCGCCTCGACAACGGCAACACACTGATCGCCTGCGGCGACAGCGGCGAACCCGGACTACTCGAAGTCAGTCCCGAAGGCAAGGTCGTCTGGAAGGTCGACAACAACGATCTTCCGGGCCGGCCGCTGAAGTTTCTGACCGGGTTCCAGAAACTCCCCAACGGAAACGTGCTCATCAGCAACTGGCTCGGCCACGGGAAGTTCGGCACCGCGCCGCACCTGCTGGAGATTACGCCGGAGAAGAAGGTGGTCTGGACGTATGCGGATCACCGGACGTTCAAAACCATCGCCGCCGTGCAGGTGTTCGCCAAAGGCGACACGCCGCTCTGCGGGGAGGGCGTGTTTAAGGTGATCGCCCGCACGCCGATGACGGACACGAACGTGTATCCCGAAGGGACGGTGAAGATCACGTACCGGAGTGCGGCGGACGGGAAAGAGGACTGGGCGCTTTTCACGCCCGGGGACACGAACCGGAACACGGTCGTCTATCTGCACGGCTCGTTCTCCACAGGCGACCAGATCTACACCCGCAAAGACATCCGGGCCTTCTGGCTGTCGCGCATTCTTCAGGGGCGTCACCCGCTCCTTTCGGTCAACATGCGCGGGACTTCCTACATGAGCCCGGCCGCCACGCGGGACCTCACCGACCTGCTGGACGAGTGCCGCAGAACGTGCCGGCTCGGCAAGATCGTGCTGCTCGGCGGCTCGGGCGGCGCGTCGAGCGCGATGGCGTACGCCTGCGTTCATCCCGAACGGGTCGGCGGCGTGATCGCCCTGGGCATGTGCGACATTTTCGCCCGGCTGGACTTCGCGCGGAAGAGTCCGCTGCCGGTGCTGCAGAAGCTGGCGAATACAACCTTTGCCGCCTACGGCGGAACTTTAGAGGAGCTTCCGGAGGTGTACCGGCAGCGCTCCGTGCTCGCCAACGCGGACAAGCTGACGATGCCGATCGTCCTGACGATGGGCGAGAAAGACGCGCTGATTCCGGTTGCGGAAACACGCAAGATCGCGGTAGCATTCAGGAACAAGCCTGCCTTTCAGTATGTCGAGATCCCGGGAGGCAATCACGATGCGGCACTTTGGGTGGATGTTGATCTTGAGACGGTGCGGGTCAAAACCCCATAACCAGTATAGGGACGCGTAATAATGACACGGAGCGGAACGGGATTCGTTTTGGCGCTGATCGCCGTGGCGGTATGCGCGCAGGATACGGCGGAGGTCGGCGTGCGCCTTGTTCCGGAAAAAACGTTTTTCATGCGGGGCACCCCCGCTGAAATGCGGGTAACGGTTTTGACCGCCGGTGACCTGACCGGGCAGCGACTGCATCTCTCGGTTCTTTCGGAATCCGGGCAGAAGGTGAGCGGCCGGGATATTGTTCCGCTCGTATTCGTGAACGCGGTGCGCTTCGAGGGACTGCCGTGCGGGAAGTACACGGTCCGGGCCGAGCTTTTTTCGAGACAGGCGGTGCCGGCGTCGGCCGAGGCCTGGTTCCGGGTGATCCCGCCGCCGGAGCATAAGCCCCGGGCCGAGATCCGGGACGGGGTTCTGTTTGCGGACGGCGAGCCCTTCCTCATGCTCAGCACGGGCGTCGGCCTGAATTTCGACGAACGCAAACAGCCCCGCGAGGAACAGGTGCGGCTTCTCGACGCGCGCTTGGCCGAACTCGCGGAGCACGGCTTCAATCTGGTCTGCCCCGGCGACGCGGTTTTCTCGGCAGACTATTTGGCGTATCCCGACATCGCCGAGATCTACGCGAAAACGGCGGGCTGGGGTGTGCGCGAACGCGTGGCGCTGATGCCGCATGACCGGGTCGGCTACAGCGAATTCATCGCGCTCGCGAAGAAAAACGGTCTCTTCGTCAAAGGCTGGATTTCGCCCGTCACGCGATCCATGGAACTGACGCCCCGCCAGATCGAGATCTGGAGCGATCTCGTGCTGAAATACCGCGACGAAGAGAACATCCTGTTCTGGAAGACCGAAGACGAGACCGACACGTGGACGGAACACAACGCGCTGCTCTACCGCCTGTTCAAAGAGCTCGATCCGCTGCGTCCGGTCAAACTCGTGGTGATCAATGCGGTGGCGCCCAATCTGGCAGCGGCGGACATCCACTCCACGGACCCGTACCCGATCGGTGATGGCGACGGCATCCGTTCCGTGGCGGCCCACTGTGACCGGTTGAAGGCGTTAACGGGCCCCGATCAAAACAAGTGCTTCTGCCTCTGGCTGCAGATGTACGGGCACAAGCACGAGAAAAAGATCTGTCCCACGCCGCGGCAACTCCGGGCGATGGCGTTTCTGGCGCTGAACCGCGGCGCCAAGGGCTTGCTCTACCACAACTATCAGCCTGCAGGTCAACGGGGAAAGAACGACTGGGAACTGACGGACGAGCTCTTCGCGTCCACGAAAGCGCTGCACGCCCAAATCAAGGCGCTGTCGGCGCCTTATCTCCTGGGCAAGGCGCTGTCGGGCGTGGGCGCGGACACCAAGGAGGTGGACGTCGCGGCGCGGGAGCACGGGGGCGTGGTGTATGTCTTTGCCGTGAACACATCGATGCGTCCGCTGCCGCTGGTGCGGATCACGCTGCCCGGCGGGAAGTGGCCGAAACAGGCGGAGCAGCTGTTTGAGAACCGCCAGGCTCAGATCAGGGAGAGCGCCATCGAGGCGGCGTTTAACGCCAACGACGTGCGGATCTATGCGGTCCGTCCGGTCGGGGAGGGACAGCCATGAGGGTTCGCGGGATGACGCTGTCGCTCTTCTGCGTTTGGGCCGCTGCGGCCGGACCGGTCGAGATTCAGGTCGCCGCCGAACCGGCGTTACCGGTGCGGAATCTGCTGGAGGCGGACAATCCGGGTTTTGAGGAGGGGTTCGCGAAATGGGGGTGCGACCTTGCGTCGCACGGCACGAACGGACTTCTGGTGGAGCTTTCCGGCGATGCCGCCGTCGGGACGAAGGCGTTGCATGTGGACACGCGCGAAGCCCTGCCCGCGCTGAATCTCGGGTGGGGGCAGGGGAATTTCAGTCTGACCAAGATTCTGCCGACGCCGGAGAAGCTGTTTGCGGAGGGGCGTCAATACGTGCTCTCCTGCCTGGCGCGCAGTGACGCGGCGGGCTCCGGGTACAGCGGGCTCGGCCTCGCGCATTACACCCGGGACTGGAAAGCGGCGCCCTCTGAGGAGAAGATCGAAGCGACCGCCGTAATCCGCGGGCCGACCGGAGGCGCGTGGCGCCGGTTCACCAGCGAACCGTTCACGTACCGGAAGACATCCGTGCCGACCTTCTTCTCCCTCTGTGCGGGTGTCGTGTACGAGCGCAACCGTCTGAGTTTCGACGAGATCGGCATCTATCCGGCCTTCTCCGACCTGAAACTCCGTGTCCGGGGAACCGGGCTTTTACAGGTCGTCGTGCAGGATGAACGGGACGAGGTGATCTGCTGCAGCCCGCTGTTCACCGCGCCTGAAACAACGTTCGCGACCAACATCCGGGTCAGCGCGGTCGGACGCTATCGGATCAAAACCGTGGACGACCGGGGACGCGTCACCGTGAAAGCATATCCGGATGCGCCGACGGCGCAGGCCCAGTCGGGGTTGTTTATCGGAGGGGACGCGTGGGAACGCGTGACCACGGTTGCGGTCTCGGCGGACGCGCCGCCGCTGGAGCATGCGGCGGCGGAAGAGGCGGTGCGCATCCTTGGGCGGATGACGGGCGCGGCGCCGGCGCTCGCGGTGACAAACGCTCTCTCCGCGCAGGGGACAGGCGGCCTGCTGGTGATCGGGTCATCCCTCTCCGGCGGCGCGGTGTCAGGTGACGAACTCAAGGCGCTGGGCGACGGTTATATCGTGCGGGTTGACGGCGGCCGGATCACGGTTGCGGGCACGGAGCCGTACTACTCGCTGCAGGGAGTGTACCGCTTCTTCACGCGTTTGGGATGCGCCTTTTATGTGCGGCACGATCCCGCCTTTTGGGAGAATGAGAAAACGCGCCCAACCGTGGAGACGTACCCGCAAGACAAAAGGTTAATGGTCGGTGCCGGCTGGAGCGAGAAACCGCGCTTTGTTTTTCTTGGCGAGTCGAAGCGGGGCAACCCGCGGGAGACCCGGGAGCGTAAGGCGGGCGTGTACGGCCACATGTGGGACCACAACGCCGACCTGCTGGTGCCGTACTCGGTGCACGGCAAGACGCATCCCGAATACTACGCGCTTCGGCCGGGCGGAAAACGACTCGTGCCGGCGGGGAGCATGACGGTCCACCTCTGCATGACCAATCCGGATGTCCAGCGGATCGCCGCCGAAAATGTGATCAACTGGATCGAGCAGCAGCCTGAGCGGGAATTTTTCGATGTGATGCAGGGCGATGGCCCGGAGTGGTGCGTGTGCGACGCCTGCACGGCGCTTGACGTGAAGGGGCACGGCAGCAGCGACCGGCTCATGTTCTTCGTCAACCGGGTCGCGGAGAGGGTGGGCAAAAAATACCCGGACAAGAAACTGGTGTTCCTCTCGTATACCCCCTATTCGGAGAGCCCGCCCGCGCGGGAACGCCCGGCCCGCAACGTGACGGTTCTGTTCGCTCCTTACTGCTGGGGCGGCGCGCGCAGTCAGTTCCATCCGCTGGCCCACGACGTGAACGGGCCTGCGCGGGAACACTTCAAGGGGTGGACGGAACTTCTCGCGCCCGGGCAGATGATCGGGTTCGAGTATCCGAAGGTCTACCCGTACGCCTTGTATCCGAACGGCGCGCTGAAGGCCGGCATCGCGAACATCCGGACGTATGCCGCCCAGCCCGCGGTGCGCGCGGTCCGCTATTGCGGCACGCCGGTCTCGTTCGGCGATCTGCACCGCTATCTCTTGAGTGAGCTGCACTGGACGCCGGATGCGGGCGAGCATCGGCTCGCCGAGGCGTTTTGCGCGGCGTATTACGGCTCGGCCGCGCCGCATCTGCTGCGGTGTCATGAGTTGTTGGAGGAAACGGTTGAGCGCAAACCGCACTTCCAGCGTTGCGAATACTATGCGCCGGGACTGCTGGAGACCGGGTTGGCGGAGAAAGCCTATCCGCTCTTCGATGCCGCGGAGAAGGCGGTCGCGGAGGAGCCTCTTCTGCTGGAGCGCGTGCGGAAAGAGAAGGCGTGCCTGCTGTTCGTCGACCTGTACGAGCGGAATCCTGTGAACGGGCGGGAGCGAGACCGCGTCCGTTTCGCGCGCAAGCTCCTGGATTTTCTCAGCATCGGCTGCCCGGCCAGGCTGGGCCAGGCCGGGCTCACGGCGCGCGGCTGGCTGTTGAGCGTCAGCGGGCTCGATGCAGGGGCCGACAACCTTGCCGAAGCGCTGACCGTAAAAGCGTTTCTCGCGTCGGGCGACTCTGCCGCTTATCTTGCGGCACACGCCTCGCCCGCAAAGGCCGATCCGGACGGGGCCAGGCTGAATCTCAGCTATTTCAAGCAGACCGCGGAACATGTCGAGGAAGGCAGGACGAACAGGGT
>Ga0209066_10002308_pt1 | contig 23369 bp, 19 predicted proteins | sample All_14_2_FD_187198 | JGI IMG/M metagenome (GOLD analysis project Ga0209066, IMG submission 187198) | Freshwater microbial communities in response to fracking from Pennsylvania, USA - Allegheny Zone_MetaG_DW_15 (SPAdes) (version 2) ... | reverse complement strand
CCAGGGGATTCCACCGGCGCCATCCCCTGGGCCACGTTGTTTGACGACCAGGGCCGCGTGCACCCGCTGCCCTTTGCCCGCGAGCTGACCACGCGCAACGTGGTGAGCGTGTTCGCCGGCCAGGCGTTGTTGCTGGATGCCCAGGCGTCCAAGAGCAGCCCGAAGGCCTGGTATGCCAGCCAGGTGATCACCAGTGACCCGGCCTGGGCGCAGCGCCGCGATGGCACGCTGCAGGCGCTGGCCAGCGAAGGCGTGCGCATCGCCCCTTCAGGCCGCAGCGGCGATGTGCAGCCGCGTGGCAGCTACCGGCGTGGCCGCCGCAATGCGCCGCCGCTGGTGCGCTCGTTGCATGAAGGGCTGGCGGGCGAGGCCACCTTGGCGGTGGACAGCCAAAGCGTGCCGCCACCCGCGCCGCCCGACGTGGTGCTGCGGCCCATCAAACCGGTGCTGCAGGCCATCGTGCGCCAGCGGGTGGAGCCCACCGGCGCCAATGGCGGGGCGGGCGCCAACCTGCGCACCACCGTCAAGGATCGCGACGCCTTGCGGTTGGATGTGGCGGCCATGCAGGCCCTGCGCACACCGCCGCTGTTGGGCGCCGGCGTGCAACGCGTGGCCTCGGCCACGGCGCGGCGCGCCACTGGCATGGCCGGCAAGGCGCCGCCAGTGCAGCGTGGGCTGCAAAGCCCGTTGGCGCTGCGCAAGGTGCTGGCGCAGGTGGAGAAGGCCGCGATGGCGCGGCAGTCGCCCGTGGTCGGCACCCATGCGCTGAACGTGTCCACCGAAGGCCCTGCCCGCCACCGCGGCGCAGCGCTGGAGCCGGGCACCAGCCTGCGTTTCACGCTGCCCACGCGTGACGTCACCGGGCCTACGCCCACGCTGGTGTTGATGGGCGAGGGCGCGGCGCGCATCACCGGGCTGGATCGGGCAGGGCGCCCTTTGCTGGATGTCGAGACGGTGGGCAACACGAAGCTGCCCGTGCCCGACGGCATCGCCACGCTGGCCGTCACCGGGCTGGGGGCGTCGGCCAGCCGCGAGGTGATGCCCATGCTCGGCGCCATCACGCTGCACGAAGCCACGCACCCGGTGCCGGTGGTGGGCTGGCAGGCCCACAGCGAGCTGGTGGCCTTGAGCGACACCACGCTGCAAGCCCGCGGCGCGCTGCTGCGCCTGGCCAGTACACGGCCCGCTGCATTGCAGGCCGGCACGGTGGTGGCGCAAACCGTGACGGACGGCCAACCCGGCCTGGAAACCTACCTGCCGCCCACCGTGCGCACCGTGATCGTGGTGCTTGATGACGCGGCCGACGACGGCGCTGATCTGGCCAGCACCCTGGGCCTCTCGGCCCGCGGTGCGAAGCTGGACGACACCCCCACCGTGCTGGCCGGCGGCGCGCGCGTGGTGCTGGTCTACGACGTGATCTCGGTGGATGCCGATGCGGCGTGGATCGTCATCCCCATCGCCTCAACGGCGGCCTGGACGGTGCGCGGCGTGATGGGCGTGGCCGCGGCGTCATCGGTGTGGATCCCACTGCTGGCCGAGACCGATCCCGACACGCTGGTGGAAAACGGCCCGCTCAACCCGCTGGGCAGCCTGCAACTCCGTTTTGTCTCTTGAACCAAGGAAGCCACGATGCCCGATCCCGAACCAGGCCAGGTGATCTTCCACGCCGCCTGCCGGCCCGCACTGACGGCGGGCGAGTACCAACTGCATGTGCATCACGCGCTCAACCAGGGCACAAGCCGCATCGATACCGGCAGCAAGCCATTGCCGCCCGAGCGCCACTACGACTTTGCCATCGACGCGCCGCGCTTCACGATGGACCCGTCGCTGATCCATGCCGTCTTCCCACCCACCAACGGCGTGGGCAGCTACGTGACGCGGCTGCCGATGATCGTGCTGCGCCGGCGCACCTTGCCGTGGGAGCGCGAGATGACGGCCGGCAGTGCGCAGCCCTGGATGGCGGTGCTGTTGTTCGAGAAGGGCGAGGCCACCACCTTGTCACCCTGCACCGTGGGCGATGTGCTGCAGGGCGCGGCCGAGGCCAAGTCGCCCAAGCTGGCGTTGGGGGATGTGCCGCAGGTCGTCAAGGGGCAGCCCTGTCTGGGCATCGAGGTCCCACTGGCGCTGTTCCAGCAGATCGCGCCGATGGCCAGCGAGGTGCCCATGCTGTGCCATGTGCGGCAAGTCAACACCGAAGACAAGGAACTGATGGGCATGGATGACGACGGCTGGTTTGCTGTCGTCATGGGCAACCGCCTGCCCGAGCCGGGGCGCAAGTACGAAGCCTGCCTGGTGTCGCTGGAAGGGGCCGCGGCCTTTTTGCCCAAGCCCGAGCACACGCCGGTGCTGACAGCGGCTGACTTGAATCGCCCGAAGTTCGAGGTGTTCAACGAAACGCTGCAGTTGATGAAGGGCGCGCTGGTGGCTGACAACAGCGAGGTGCATGAAGACCTCGTGCAGAGCGCCATCTTTGAGCAGATGAAGGCCAGCGATTCGCCCTGGGCCTGGCAGGCGGGCACCGCCGCCAGCGAGCCCGGCGGCCAGGCCACGCAGCACGGTGTGAAGCAGAGCGCCAAGGCCAGTCGCTGGACGGAGCTCGCCGTCGATCAGGGCCGCAAGGTCAAGGTGCAAGTGCAGGTGCCCAAGGTGCGCCTGTTCCTGCTGGCGCAGTGGAGCTTCGAATGCCGCGAGGGCGGCGACTTCCAGGCCATCCTGCAGGCGCTGCCCCACAACGGCGGCGTGGCCATGCTGGGCATGCCGCCCGCGCTGGCCCAGGCGCCCGATGCGCCCACGCTCACCACCTGGCGCGCCGCACTGGACACCGGCCACGTGCCGCTGCAGCACCTCACCCGCGAAGGCGAGCAGACGCTGGCCTGGTACCGCGGCCCGCTCACCCCCGTGGGCGTGGCGCGTGAGACGGCCGGCCCCTACCACTCGGCCGACCAGGCCCGCCGCATCGACCCGGCCACGGGGCTGGAAAACCTGGGCTACGCCAGCGCCTTCGAGATTGGCCGCCTGCTGGCGTTGAGCGACCCACGCTTTGCGCTGGACCTGCTCAACTGGCGCCGCAGCAGCCGCCTGCTGCTCGACCGGCGCGTGCTGGGCAAGGTGCTGCAAGCCCAGCTCGGCCTGCATCCCGAGCTGCCCGAGCTGGCGCTGGTGCAGGCCACCGTGCTGCCGCGCCTGCTGACCACCTTCGCCAGCACCCGCTTCGATGGCCTGATGCAGGCCGGCAAGCTCGGTGCGCTGCGCGACCCCACCGGCCTGCGTGATCTGCAAGCCCAGTTCGCCGGGCTGAATGCTGAAGCAGTGGCCGATGCCAAGGGTTTGCAGATCGAGGTGGTCAAGAGCCTGATGGATGGGTTGCTGGTGGGCGGCACCAGCGTGCTTGAAGCCGTGGGCTTTGCTGAACTGCCCGAGCTGGAGACTGATCTCGACACGCTGGCCGCCAACCCGGCGCTGCACTTCGCGCCGCAGCTGCAGGTGTTTGATCAACAACTGCGTGGCTTCCAACTGCCGCAACGCCAGTGAAGGAACCATGATGACCACCAACTGGCTCACCGCCCCTGCGTACCTCAAGACCGTGCTCGATGACGCCCCCGTGGCGCTGGCCGCCACCAAGCTGCCCGAGCCGCTGGCCAACTGGCTCACCCGCCTGCGGCTGCTGTACGGCGTGCCCTTCAACGTGCTGGTGCCCGACAGCCGCTTGCTGCCGGTGGAGTCGATCCGCTTCTTCTACATCGACCGCAACTTCACCGATCGCCTGGTGGATGGTGCGCTCAGCGTGGGCAAGACCACCACCCGCGAGTTCACCCATGCGGAAGCCACCAACAACGCCGTGCGGCAGGTGGCCGATGACGAAGAGCGCGTGCTGCGCACCCGCTTCCGCAGCAAGCGCGGCAGCCTCATCACCCGACTGGTCGCCACCCAGCCGGCCGATCTGACGGGCCTGCTGCTGCGCTCTCGCGCCGTCTCAGGTTGGCCGGGGCTGGAGGTCAAGGCCTATCGCAACATCACGCAGAGCAACCCCAAGGGCACGCCGCTGAGCCTCCTGCGCATGGACCGCCTCGCCCCCGATGTGCTGCTGTGCCTCTTCGAAGGCGTGCCCACGCGGGTGGACATCGAAGAGCCCCGCGAAGGCATTCAGTTTGGTGTCAATGCGCAAGACGACAACGGCGATGGCGTCTTTGAGCCCAGCCCCGCGGTGCCCAGCGGCATGCAGCTGGACCTGCGCCAACTGAAGGAAGACCAGGCCGGCCATCCGCTGGCCCCCAACCGCAAGGTGGCCGTGCCCGTGCGCCGTGGCAACCGCCGCGTGCTGCACACGCAAGCCTTGCATGACCTGCTGCGCACGCAGCTCGCGGCCGTGGGCACAGCGGCCACCGATCCTGGCGCCGAACTCACCGCCGGCGAATTGGCTCTGCAACTCTGGCAGCCCCCGTTCCGCCAGCGCTTTGAAGGCAACGGCAGTGCCGGTGGCTTCACCGCGCATTCGCAGTACCTCGATGCCTTCCTGAAGGTAGAGCTGATCGCCAAGCCGCTGAAGGCCGAAGAGCTGGTGCGTCTGTTCCCGCAGGTCAACGAATGAACAACGATTGAAGGTGCCTCATGGCTGAACGACGCTTCGATGCCGAACTGCTGGCTCGCAACCTGAGCCTGTCCTACGGCGTGACCCCGGCCGCCACGATCAACTGGGACATCGGCGCCTGGCGCGGCCCCCGCGTGCTGGTGCCGGTGGTGGTGGAGGCGATCGCGGTGTCGCCCGCCGATGCCGCCAAGCCCTGGGCCGCCGTGGCGGTGGACCCGTTGAACCCGCAGGCCCCACGCCCCGCGCCGTTTGACACCCACACCCAGCGCGAGCCTGGCATCCACCTGCACTGGGCCTTGCCCGATGGCCTGACCCGCGGCGAGCGCGCCGCCGCCCCGGCCGATGCGCCAATGCCCGCCAGCGCCCAGCCCACCACCGAGCAGGGCGAAACGCGCGATGCGCGCCGCACGGAATTCACCGCCATGCCTGACCGCTGGCTGGTGGTGCGCATTCAAGCGGGCAACACGCCCACCGCGCCCAAGACCGCCACCGCCTGGGTGGTGGCCAGCGCGCTCGACCCGGCGCGCCGCCGTGCCGTGCCGCTGCATCAATGGCGAGAAGACCGCAGCGAGCCGGCTGAACCCGTCACGGCGATGGGCCCTGGCGAGCCCACCTTTGCCGTCTACTACGACAACACGCGCAACCTGCTGGCCTTTCACGACCCGCTCACGGGCGTGGGCCCCGGGCCGTTCACCTACCTGGTGTGCGGCTGGTACCGCGATCTGGAGAGCGACCCGCTGCATGCGCCGGCCACCGAATCAGCCTGGTACGCCACGCTCAAGCGCCTGGGCTGGTCGCTCAACAACGCGGCCACCGTCGAACTGGATCGCGCCGCCCGCGAAGCAGCGCGCCTGCTCAGCCAAACCGGCCTGGCCAGTGCCAAGACCAGTGACGACAGTGGCTTCACCAGCAAGGAAGACAGCGAGCCCGTGCGTCTTGGCAGCGGTGCGACCAAGTTCCTGAAGGTCAAGCCTGCAGCCAGCACCAGTCAGGCCAGCAAGGCCAGCAAGTCCACACCCTATGTACTGGCCCGCCAACGCTACTTCCAGCAGCACTGGCCGCGCCAACTGCTGTGCCACGGCGCGTTGTTCGACGTGGCCTGGGCCGGCCGCGGCGGTGGCTTCGATGTGCCCGATGCCGGCCCACCCGCCGCCGGCCAGGTGAGCGTGGCCGTGGGCAACACCGGCGCGCAGGCGCTCTCGGCACTGTGTGCCAGTGCTGGTGGTGATGCCGGCCTGGCCCGCCTGGTGGATGCCTTCAGCACCGGCGCGTTGGCCGATCTGGGCCAGCCCAGCGGCCTGGCCCGTCTGGAAGACCTGCTGCACGCCGAAGACTTCGCCACCCGCCCCGGCGGCTTCGTGCTGGATCAGATCGAGCAGGGCGATCTCTTCCCACCCGCCTCCGGCAGCGAAAGCCCACCGGTGCCGGGCAGCACCCGCCGCGAGCCCGAATCGCCGCTGGTGAAGGGCTTGAACAAGGGCTTCAAGGAGATGGCGCAGCCGGCGCGCAAGTTCTTTCGCGCCGATGCCAGCATGCACGAGCTGATGGCCGGGCTGCCGGGCTCATCGAGTCAGAAGGCCGATGCCGCTCCGCAAGCTCGGCCGCGCACGCTGGAGACCGTGCGCCGCGCCATGCCGCGCTGGTTTGAGCCACGCGACCCGGTGGTGATGCTGCAGCAAGCCCGCCGCGGCTACAAACACGGTGAAGACGGCGCGCTGCAGGCCGATGGCACCCTGCGCTGCCGCGTGACGGGCGAGACCATCGACGAGCTGGGCGTGAACCCCTGGGCCGCGGTCGAGCCGGGCGTGACGAACCATGCGCTGGTGGCGGTGCGCGGGGCGGATCTCAGCACCGCCGATCTGCGCAGCGGTCAGATCCCGGCCGAATGCGGTGCGCTGTTCTTTGAGGCGCTGCTGCTCGATCCCACCACGGTGACGGTGGCGCGCGACGTGATCGTCAAACGCGCCAACGCTGCCTTCAAAGCCCAGGCCCAGATCAACCGCCCGCGTGCCAACCCGGTGGTGCCGTTGGCCAGGGCAGGGCAGCGCTACCAGGCCGAGCAGTCGATGCTGCTGGCCGCGGTGCTGAACCCGGCGCTGGACCTGCAAGCCCTGGCCACCGCCTCCAACCTGCAAGGCACGATGCCCAGCAAGCTGGCGCTGCAGTTCTGGCGCCGCCCGTGGACACCCATCGAACTGGCCTGGGAGGTGGACTGGTTCCCGTCGCCCCAGGCTGAACGTGATTGGACATTGGGCACCACTGACTTCGCCTTGCTCGCCCCACCTGCCGATGCCGTGGCCGCCACGCCCGCGCTCACGCTGCAAGGCCGCAGCCTGCTGACGCCGGCCGTGGCGCGCACGCTGGAGCGCCAGGTGCAACGCTTCCTCAAAGACGAGGCCGATGGCAACAGCGATGACGCCACGCCCGCTGATGAAGCCGATCTCGCTGCGCTGGTGCAGCGCCTGCAGCAGCTGGATGTGCTGGGCGCCAGCTTCGGCGGCCTGCACGACTTGCTGATGGCCCGCCGCGCCGTGCCTGGCCTGGGCGCCGATCCGTCGCCCGATGCTTGGCAAGCCGTGCCCGAAGCCTCCGCGTTGTGGCTGCTGCGCGCGGGGCATCTGAAGCTCAAGCGCCTGCGCGTGATCGATGCCTTCGGCCAGTTCCACGATGTGGCCCAGGCCCGGCTCGATGCACCCATCCGCGCCGACGATCTGCAAAGCCCCGTGGGCCCGGCCTGGCTCGCCATGCCGCCGCGGCTGCAAGAGCCCGCGCGGCTGATGTTCCGCCTGCTGGATGCGTCTGCCGGCGCCAACGATGCCCGCGAAGCCACCCGCGCCCACACGCCGGTGTGCGGCTGGCTGGTGCCCGATCACATGGACGAAGCGGTGGAGGTGTTTGACGGCCAGGGCCAATCGCTGGGCCAACTGCAGCCCGCCGAAGACGGCCGCACGCTCGAATGGCAAGGCGTGCCCGGTCAACAGGCGCCGCTGGGCGCACCGCCGCAGATCGCGCAGCCACAAACCGCCGGCTTCGTGCAGGGTCTGCTCGATTGGGCCCGCCAAGACCCCACCCTGGCCGCCAGCGCCACACCGCCCAGCGAAACGGCCCTGTCGGCCCTGCTGCGCATGATCGACGCCACGCTGTGGAGCACCGATCCCGTGGGCCGTGCCGGCAACGAACACCTCAGCCTGCTGGTGGGCCACCCGATGGCGCTGGTGCGCGCCGAGCTGCGGCTGGAGGTGCAGAGCGACCCGCAGGCCACCGCACAGCAACCGGGCCTGTACCCCACCGCCCGCCAGGAACTGGAGCGCACGCCGCTGCCGGTGCGCCTGGGCGAGTTGCTGGCGCTGGACGATGGGCTGATGGGCTACTTTGTCAACGACGACTACGGCCGCTTCTACCCCGTGCATGAATCGCTCGCGCCGCAGGCCCGCCCGGTGGGCCCCGGCGAGGGTTACCTCAACAGCATGGCCGCGGCGCCCGACACCGCCACCCGGCCGGTGGAGCACCCCTACATCGACCGCAGCCCGCTGGTCTCCATCCGCCCCGGCCAGCGCCTGCTGCTCACGCTGCTGCTGGATCCACGCGGCGCCGTGCATGCCACCTGCGGCGTCCTGCCGCGCAAGAAGATCGAGCTGATGCGCGAGCATGTGAACCCGGCGCTGGAGGCGCTGACCTACACCTTCCGCATCGGCCCGGTGCTCACCGATGCCGATGCCGTGCGCATGCCGCTGCCGGCCGAGATCACCGGTGGCTGGAGCTGGGTGCGCCGCGTCAACGTCACCACCTGGCAGGAAGACCCGGTGGTGAAGGCCACGCAGGATGCCTTGCTGCCCGATGCGCCGGCGATGCTGAGCGAGGGCTGGCTGAAACTCAGCGGGGCCAACAAGCCGGCGACGCCCGCGGCTTGATCAAGCTTTCGCCTTGATCTGGTTCAGACTGCTGCAAACCCTGCTGCCTGAACGCCGGAATGGCGTGACACTCGCAACCCTTCGACCACGGAGGGTAACAAGATGTTCGATCACCTGGGTCTGGCCGTGAGCCAGCTGGAAGAGAGCAAGTCGTTCTACCTGAAGGCCCTGGCCCCGCTCGGTGTGAGCGTGGTCATGGAAGTGCCCCATGCGGTGGGCCTGGGCCGCGAGGGCAAGCCCTCGTTCTGGTTGTCAGACAGCCAGGTGGTCAAACCCACGCCGCTGCACATTGCCTTTACGGCCGAGCACCGCGCCCAGGTCGATGCCTTCCACACGGCCGCCCTGGCCGCCGGTGCACGCGACAACGGGGCGCCCGGTCTGCGCCCGCACTACCACCCCCACTACTACGGTGCCTTCGTCTACGGGCCCGATGGGCACAACATCGAGGTGGTGTGCCACCGGCCTGAGTGAGGCCGAGGCGCCGGCTGCGGCACCTGGCCTGCGCTACGCTGCGCGCTGGGTGATCAACGAGCGGGCAGGGTGATGGCAAAGCAGTGGCGGGCAGCGGGTGGAGCCACCCGATGGGTGGCGGTGATGTTGGCGGTCGGGTTGCCGTTGTTGGCGCAGGCGCAGGCCACATCGCAGACGTCATCAACCTGGCGTGAGCGTTGGCAGCAGCGGCGTGCCGAGTCTCACGCGGCTTCGACCACGGCCACGATCAACGGGCCGGGCGACTACGCCTTGTCGATGGACCATGCCGGCCTGCAGCGCCTCTACCGCGTGCATGTGCCCGCGTCCTACCGGGCCGACAAGGCCGTGCCGCTGGTGCTGGTGCTGCACGGCGGCGGCGGTGATGCCGAGATCCAGGCCAACGATGCCTACTACGGGCAGATCAGCAAGTCAGACGCCGAAGGCTATGTGGTGGCGTTTCCCAATGGCTTCAGCCGCTTCAAGTCCGGCAAGCTGGGCACCTGGAACGCCGGGCTGTGCTGTGGTGCCGCGCGGGATCAGGGCGTGGATGACGTGGGCTTCCTGCGCGCGCTGGTGCAGCACTTGCGCAGCCAGCTCAACATCGATGCGGGGCGCGTGTTTGCCGATGGCATGTCCAACGGCGGGATGATGGCCTATCGGCTGGCGTGCGAGGCCGGCGATGTGTTCAAGGCCGTGGCTTCGGTGGCGGGCACCGACAACACCCGCAGTTGCTCACCGGGCAGGCCGCTCTCGATCCTGCACATCCACGCCAAGGACGACGACATGGTGCTGTTCAACGGCGGGGCAGGGCGCCTGCGCGAGCAGGTGAATGACTTCGTCTCCGTGCCCGAGACCACGCGCCGCTGGGTGCAGCGCAACGGCTGCGCCACCACGCCGCGCCGCGTGCTGGAGGTGGCCGGGGCCACCTGCGACGTGTATGCGCCCTGCAGCGGCGGCACCGAGGTGAAGCTGTGCATCACCGACACCGGCGGCCACTCCTGGCCCGGCGGCACCAAGCCGCGCGGCGGTGCCTCGGGCAGCACGGCCTTGTCGGCCACCGACGAGATCTGGGCCTTCTTCAACAGCCGCTGAGCAACGGTGACCGAGGCCGCCCGGCCGTGGTTGAATCGCGCCGCATCCTTTCCCACAACCCGAAGAGACAACATCCATGCCCTTCACCGAAATCATCACCTTGCTGGCCCTGCTGGAGTACCTGGTCTTTGTCATCCTCGTGGGCAAGGCGCGTGGCCAATACGGCGTGAAGGCGCCGGCCGTCACCGGGCACGAGCTGTTCGAGCGCGCCTACCGGGTGCAGATGAACACGCTGGAGCTGCTGGTGCTGTTCCTGCCCGCGCTGTGGCTGGCCAGCCGCTATTTCTCGACCATGTGGACGGCCGGGCTGGGCGCTTTGTTCCTGATCGGCCGCATCCTCTACGCCCGCTCGTACGTGCGGGATCCGGCCAGCCGCAGTGCCGGCTTCGGCCTGAGCATCCTGCCCACGTTGGTGCTGCTGGGCATGGGCTTCGCCGGGGCGCTGCAACTCGTTTGAGCTGATCGCGCCTGCGTAGCCGGCAAGGTCGTTGCGCCGCCAGTGTCGACACGGCGGGCCCGTTGCGCCATCATGCGCTTCAGGTGTCTCGTGCCGGTTCATGAAGGAGCGATCCCATGATTGAAGCCATCCTTGGCAGCCGCGAAGCCGATCTCGGCCACGGGCTCATCGTGCGGCGCTCGCTGCCCCAGGCCCAGCGCCGCATGGTGGGGCCCTTCGTGTTTCTGGACCATGCCGGCCCGGTGACGCTGCAGGGCCCGGCGGCCCGCCAGGCCGATGTGCGGCCGCATCCCCACATCGGCTTGTCCACCGTGAGCTACCTGCTCAGCGGCACGGTGATGCATCGTGACAGCCTGGGCATTGAACAGGCCATCCGCCCCGGCGACGTCAACTGGATGACGGCCGGGCGCGGCATCAGTCATTCCGAGCGCTTTGAAGACCCGCAGGCCTTTGCGTCGCCGGGGCTGGAACTGCTGCAGGCCTGGGTGGCCCTGCCCGATGAACACGAAGAAACCGAGCCGGCCTTTGCCCACCATGGCGTCAACAGCCTGCCCGAGACCGAAGAGCACGGCGTGTGGCGCCGCCTCATTGCCGGCGAAGCCTGGGGCCAGCGCAGCCCCGTGCACACGCATTCGCCGCTGTTCTACATGCACACGGTGATGCAGACCCATGCCCATGTGGCCCTGCCGGCCGGCTACAGCGAGCGCGCAGCCTACGTGGTGCATGGCGCGCTTGATTCCGAAGGCCGCCACATCGGGCCGGGCAGCCTGATCGTCTTTGGCCCGGCGAGCAAGGCGGTGATCACGGCCTCTGAGCCCTCCACCGTGATGTTGCTGGGCGGTGAGCCGGTGGGGCCGCGGTTTCTGTGGTGGAACTTCGTCTCGTCGCGCAAAGACCGCATCGAGCAGGCCAAGGCCGATTGGCAGGCCGGCCGCATGGCGCTGCCACCGGGCGACAACGCCGAGTTCATCCCCTTGCCCTGATCGGGCATGGCGGCCCTTGGCGCTGGCCAGGGCTAACATGCCCCGATCAAACCAGGGAGGGCCAGACCATGCGCTACGTGGGCAGCTGCCACTGCGGCGGCATTCGGTACGAGGTGGAAGGCGAGATCGACAAGGGCATCGCCTGCGATTGCTCGATGTGCCAGCGCAAGGGCTCGCTGCTGTGGTTCGTGCCACGCGATGCGCTGCAACTGCAGACGCCGGAAGACAACGCCCGCGTCTACCTGTTCAACAAGCACGTCATCCGGCATCGCTTCTGCCCCACCTGCGGCATTCATCCCTATGCCGAAGGCACCGACCCGCAGGGCCGTGACATGGCGGCGGTGAACCTGCGTTGCATTGAAGGGCTGGATCTCGCCAGCGTGAAAGTGATCCAGGTCAATCGCCGCGACTTTTAAAGTGCCGGCAGCGCGCTGGCATGGGCCCTGCGTGGCCAAGGTCATGAGACCTTCATCTGCGACAGGCACAGTGGTTCGGCTGTGGCGAGATGGGCTTGTCACTCGCATCACCCCATGACCGTCACCCTCGATCCCTTGCTCATCACCGGCGCCGTGCAGGCCGCTGTCAGCCGCTGCGGTGCGCGCCGCGAGGCGCTGGTGCAGATCCTGCGCGAAACGCAGGCGGCGCTGGGCTGGCTGCCGCGCGCGGCGCTGGAGGCCATCGCCCGGCGCGTGGGCCTCACGGCGGCCATCGTCGAGGGTGTGGCCAGTTTCTACCGCTTCTTCCACCTGCAGCCCGTGGGCCGCTATCACCTGCTGTGGAGCGACAACGTCACCGATCGCCACCTGGGCAACCGCGCCCTGGCCCAGGCCTTGTGTGACCGGCTCGGCGTGTCACTGGGCCAGACCCGCGCCGATGGCCGCGTGCGCGTGGGCTTTGCCTCGTGCACCGGCCTGGGCGATCAAGGCCCGGCGCTGCTGGTGAACCAGCACCAGGTGCTCACCCGCATGACGCCCGAGCGCGTGCAGGCGCTGGCTGATCTGGTGGAAGCCGATGTGCCCGCGGCCCAATGGCCGGCCGATTGGCAGCAAGTAGACGACCAAGTGCAGCGCGCCGATCGCCTGCTGGGCGCCGCGCCGATGCACGGCGAGGCCCTGCGCCCCGCACTGGCCCGTGGGCCCGAGGCCATGCTGGATGAGCTGGCCACCAGCCGCCTGCGCGGCCGCGGTGGCGCAGGCTTTGCCACCGCCACCAAGTGGCGCCTGTGCGCCCAGGCGCTAGCGCCCGAAGGCGGCACCCGCGTGGTGGTGTGCAATGCCGATGAAGGCGAACCTGGCACCTTCAAAGACCGCGTGCTGCTGCATCGCCAGGCCCACACCGTGGTGGAGGGCATGACGATCGCCGCCCGCCTGATCGGTGCGCGGCAAGGCTTCATCTACCTGCGCGGCGAATACCGCTTCATGCTCGAAGGCTTGGAAGCGGTGCTGGCCGAGCGCAGCACCCAAGGCCTGCTGGGCCAGCGCATCCTCGGCACCGAAGGCTTTGATTTCGACATCGCCGTGCATCTGGGCGCCGGCGCCTATGTGTGCGGCGAAGAAAGCGCGCTGATCGAGTCGCTTGAAGGCAAACGCGGCACGCCGCGCATTCGCCCGCCGTTTCCGGTGGAGCAGGGCTACCTGGGCCAGCCCACCATCGTCAACAACGTGGAGACCTTCTGCGCTGCCGCCCACATCGCCCGTGAAGGCGGGGCCTGGTGGGCCACTGCAGGCACGGCCGAGAGCACCGGCACCAAGCTGCATTCGGTGAGTGGCGACTGCGATCGGCCCGGCATCTACGAATACCCGTACGGCGTGACCATCGCCCAGGTGCTGCAGGACTGCGGCGCGCGCCAACCGCAGGCCGTGCAGGTGGGTGGGCCTTCGGGCACCTGCGTGCCAGCCAGTGCGTTTGGCCGCCGCCTGGCGTTTGAAGACGTGCCCACGGCCGGGGCCTTCATGGTGTTTGGCGCCGAGCGCGACATGTTTGAAGTGGCCCAGGGCTTTGCCCAGTTCTTCGCCCATGAAAGCTGCGGCTTCTGCACGCCCTGCCGCGTGGGCACCGAGCTGGTTCGCCGCCGCATGGACAAGCTGGCCCAGGGCCACGGCAGCCTGTTTGACGAAGCCGAGCTGAAGGAGCTGGAAGCCCTGTTGCACGGCACCACCCACTGCGGCCTGGGCGCCACCGCCACCAACGCCCTGCGCGACACACTGATGCACTTTCGCCCTGCCTACGAGCGGCGTCTCAAGTCAGACACCTTCGTGCCTGCCTTTGATCTGGATGCCGAGCTGGCCCCGGCCCGCCGCGTCACCGGCCGCGACGATGCGCTGGCCCACCTGGAGCGCAAGGGATGAGCCCCGCCCGGCCGCCCGAAGGGGCTCGCACCGCAGTGCGCAGCACGGAGGTTTTTCAATGAGCACCTTCTTGCTGGACGGCACGCCTGTGCCTTTTGACGATGGCGACACGCTGATGGCCGCCGCCCACCGCGCCGGCCACGACATCCCGCACCTGTGCTGGCATGAAGCGCTGGGCCAGAGCGGCGCCTGCCGCCTGTGCACCGTGCGGGTGGATGGCCGCCTCACATCGGCCTGCACCACCCGCGCCACTGAAGGCGCCGCGGTGGAGAACCGCACCATCGAGCTGGACGGCAAGCGCCGCACGCTGCTGCAGATGCTGTTCATCGAAGGTAACCACTTCTGCCCCAGTTGCGAGAAAAGCGGCGCCTGCCACCTGCAGGCCACCGCTTACCAGATGGGCATGACCGGCCCGCACTTTGAAGAGTTCTACCCCCAGCGCCCGGTGGATGCCAGCCACCCCACGATGTGGCTCGACCTGAACCGCTGCATCCTGTGCAAGCTGTGCGTGCGCGCCAGCCACGAGGTCGATCACAAGGATGTGTTCGCGATCGGCGGGCAGGGCATCGGGGCGCATCTGCTGGTCAATTCACCCAGCGGGCAGTTGGGTGACAGCACCTTTGAGGCCGATGACCTGGCCGCCCACATCTGCCCCGTGGGCGCCATCCTGCCCAAGCGACAGGGCTTCGTGGTGCCCATCGGCGAGCGGCCGTTTGATCATGCCTTTGATGGCGAAGGGCCGCGTGATGACACCTGATACGCCCCCGCGCAAGCTGCGCCTGGCCACCGTCTCGCTGGCCGGCTGCTTTGGCTGCCACATGTCGCTGCTGGACATCGACGAGCGCCTGTTCGACTTGGTCGAGCACGTCGAATTCGACCGCTCGCCGCTCACCGACATCAAGCACTGCGGCCCCTGCGACGTGGGCCTGGTGGAGGGCGGCCTGTGCAACGCTGAAAACGTGCACGTGCTGCGTGAGTTCCGTGCCCAATGCAAGGTGCTGGTGGCCGTGGGCGCCTGTGCCATCAACGGCGGCCTACCGGCGCAGCGCAACGCGCTGGATGTGGGTGAGATGCTGCAAGCCGTCTACCTGCACCGTGATGGCTTGTCGGCCGGCAGCGCCGTGCCCAACGACCCCGAGCTGCCGCTGCCACTGGCCCAGGTGCACCCCATCCATGAGGTGGTGCACATCGACCACTTCCTGCCCGGCTGCCCACCCAGTGCCGAGGCCATCTGGTCGTTTCTCACCCAGTTGCTGGATGGCCGCGAGCCGCGCCTGCCAACGCACCTGATCCACTTCGATTGATGTCCCGATGAACACTGCTGCCGCCAACCCTGGTGAATTGCCACCTGGCCTGCGCCGCGTTGCCATCGACCCCATCTCGCGGGTGGAAGGCCACGGCAAGGTGACGCTGCTGCTGGACGAACACAACCGCGTGCAGCAGGCCCGGCTGCACATCGTCGAGTTCCGTGGCTTCGAGCGCTTCATCCAGGGCCGGCCTTACTGGGAAGTGCCGGTGATGGTGCAGCGGCTGTGCGGCATCTGCCCGGTGTCGCACCACCTGGCCGCCAGCAAGGCGCTGGATGTGGCGCTGGGCGTGGGCGTGCTACCCGCCACCGCACAGGCCATGCGGCGGCTGATGCACTACGGGCAGATCATGCAGTCGCATGCGCTGCACTTCTTTCACCTGTCGTCGCCCGATTTGCTGTTTGGCTTTGACAGCGAAGCCACCCGCCGCAACATCATCGGCGTGGCCGCCGCCCACCCTGACATCGCCCGCCAGGGCGTGGCGCTGCGCAAGTACGGGCAGGAGGTGATTCGGCTCACCGCCGGCAAGCGCGTGCATGGCACGGGCTCAGTGCCCGGCGGTGTGAACCGGCACCTGACGATGGAAGAGCGCGACCTGCTGGCCGCTCAAGCGCCGCAGATGGTGGCCTGGTGCGAACACGCGGTGAACCTGGCTGCCACGCTGCACGCCCAAGACCCGGCGCTGTACGGCAGCTTTGGCCACATGCGCTCGCACTGGATGTCGCTCACCGGCCCCAACGGCGCGATGGCGCTCTACGACGGCACCCTGCGCGTGCGCAGCCACCAGGGCCACAACCTGATCGACGGCTTCGATGTGCAGGGCTACCTGGGCCTGATCGAAGAGCGCAGCGAACCGTGGAGCTACATGAAGTTCCCCACACTGCGCACGCCCGCCCTTGCCGAGCCCTGGTACCGCGTGGGCCCGCTGGCGCGTCTGCACACCTGCGATGTGATCCCCACACCGCGGGCCGAAGCGGCCCGCCAACGCTTCCTGGCGCATGGCGCCGTGCACGGCTCGCTGGCCTACCACTGGGCCCGCATGATCGAAATGCTGCACGCGATGGAAGTCATCGCCCAGCTGCTGGACGACCCGGCGCTGCTGTGCGGCCCGCTCACCGCTGCACTACCGGCCACCACGCCGCTGGTGCGCGAAGGCGTGGGCGTGATCGAAGCGCCCCGCGGCACGCTGATCCACCACTACAAGATCGGGCCCGATGACCTCATCACCTGGTGCAACCTCATCGTCAGCACCACCCACAACAACCACGCGATGAATGAAGCCGTGCGCCACGTGGCCGCCACCTACTTCGATGGCCGTGAGGTAACGGAAGGCCTGCTGAACCACATCGAAGTGGCCATTCGCGCCTACGACCCGTGCCTGAGCTGCGCCACCCATGCGCTGGGCCGCATGCCGCTGGAAGTGCAGTTGGTCGATGCCCAAGGCGAGATGCGCAGCGCCGTGCTGCGGCATGGCGACGGCCGCTTCGAGCGCGTGGCAGAGGGCCTGTGAGCCGCGCGCCCCTGCTGGTGATCGGCATCGGCAACCCCAGCCGGGGCGACGATGCACTGGGGCCGATGTTGATCGAGCAACTGCAGGGCCGCGTGGGCCCCAACGTGGAGTTGCTCAGCGACTTTCAGCTGCAGATCGAACATGCGCTGGATCTGCATGGACGTGAGGCGGTGTTGTTCGTCGACGCCGCGTGGCCCGGGCAGCAGGCGGGGCCCGTGCTGCTGCAGCCGATCGAACCCGACAGTGCGCCGATGCTGCTGAGCCATGCCCTGCGCCCGCAGGCCCTGTTGGGCCTGGCGCGGCAACTGCACGGGCGGGCGCCTACCGGCTGGCTGCTGGGCATTGAGGGCCACGGCTTCGAGCTGGGCACGGGGCTCAGCGAGGCGGCAGGCACGCACCTGGCCGCGGCGCAGGCCGAGGCCGAGTGCTGGCTGGCTGCGCGGCAGACGTCGTAACTCGGGCACAGGGCGCGGCCGCCCCTTTGGCACAAGGGCTGGTGTAACCTGCTGGCGCCTCCACTTGTGGCCTGACCACTGCGACCCATGAGCGACGATCCCAAAGGCTTCTGGCACTCCATCCCCGGCGTGCTGACCGGGCTGGCGGCTGTGCTGACGGCCGCTACGGGCCTGTACCTGGCGGTCAAAGGGCAGGGGGCTGCACCGCCGGCCGAGCCGCCTGCCCCGGTGGCAACACCCGCTGCGCTGGCACCGGTTCAGGCGCCTGTGCAGCCTGCCCCGGCGCCAGCCTTGGCGCCACCCGCAGCCGATCGATTCGTGCTCTCCGCTGAGATCAGCGACCCCGACGGCTTCACCAATGTGCGTGATGCCCGCAGCACCGCGGGCCGGGTGGTGGCGCGGGTGGTGAGCGGTGAAGCCTTCAACACCTACCCGCAGAACGGCGACTGGTGGGAGGTGCGCACCGCGGACGGTCGGGTGGGTTTCATGCATGCGTCGCGCATCAAGCCCGTTTTGCAGGGGCACTGATCGGGTGTCAGCGGGCGCGGTGAATCAGGCCGGCCGGCGTCGATGCTGAGGCCTAGGGTTACCACTTAATTCTGCGCACGATCAGCCGTATCGAGCGAACCGGGCTCAACCCGGACTGGCGGTCTACCGCCCGCCAGGAAAATTTAAAAGTCTTTCAATGACAATCGTTTAGACGAGTTATTGAAAGCTTTTTCTGTTGGCCTGGCACTTGCCATTGGAGTGAGGTACCTACCGTTGGACCTACCCCAAGGAGACTCCCCATGGCCCCCGATAACACCCCCCGGCCGTTCTACCGGTCGCTCTACTTCCAGGTCATCACCGCCATCGTCATCGGCGTGCTGCTGGGCCACTGCTACCCCGACACCGGCACGGCGATGAAGCCGCTGGGCGATGGGTTCATCAAGCTCATCAAGATGATCATTGCGCCGATCATCTTCTGCACCGTCGTGGTCGGCATCGCCGGCATGGAAGACATGAAGAAGGTGGGCAAGACCGGTGGCCTGGCGCTGCTGTACTTCGAGATCGTCAGCACGCTGGCGTTGATCGTGGGCCTGGTGATCATCAACCTGGTGCAACCGGGCACCGGCATGCATGTGGATGTCAGCACACTCGACACCAAGGGCATCGCCGCCTACACCGACCCGAAGAAGATGCAGGGCACGGTGGATTTCCTGCTCAATGTGATTCCCTCCACCGTGGTGGATGCCTTTGCCAAGGGCGAGATCCTGCAGGTGCTGCTGATCGCGGTGATGTTTGGCTTTGCGCTGCATCGCTTTGGTGGCCGCGGCACGCTGGTGTTTGACTTCATCGAGAAGACCTCGCACGTGCTGTTCACCATCGTGGGCTTCATCATGAAGGTGGCGCCCATCGGTGCGTTTGGTGCGATGGCCTTCACCATCGGCAAGTACGGTGTCGATTCGCTGTGGTCGCTGGGCAAGCTGATGGGCACGTTCTACGCCACCTGCCTGTTCTTCGTGTTCGTGGTGCTGGGGCTGATCGCCAGGTTCCACGGCTTCTCGATCTTCAAGTTCGTTCGCTACATCAAGGAAGAACTGCTGATCGTGCTGGGCACGTCGTCCAGCGAATCGGTGCTGCCGCGCATGATGGCCAAGCTGGAGAACGCGGGCGCCAAGAAGTCGGTCGTCGGGCTGGTGATCCCCACCGGCTATTCGTTCAACCTCGACGGCACCTCGATCTACCTGACGATGGCGGCCGTGTTCATCGCCCAGGCCACTGACACGCCCATGTCGCTCACACAGCAGATCACGCTGCTGGCCGTGCTGCTGCTCACCAGCAAGGGCGCGGCCGGGGTCACCGGCAGTGGCTTCATCGTGCTGGCGGCCACGCTGTCGGCCGTGGGGCATGTGCCGGTGGCGGGGCTGGCGCTGATCCTGGGCATTGATCGCTTCATGTCCGAAGCCCGTGCGCTCACCAACCTGGTGGGCAACGGCGTGGCCACGCTGGTGGTGGCCAAGTGGACGGGCGATCTCGACATGGCGCAACTGCACCGCGAGCTGGACAATGAGACCGCGCTGGATGCCGAGGCGCCCGAGGCGGTGCTGGACCAAGTGGAGCTGCACATGCCGCTGGGCAATGCGCGCGCCGCCGCCTGATGCCACTGCTTGATCTCTCTGCCTGACCTCACAGCCTGTTGCATGCCCATCGCCCCCACCAGCCTCGCCAGCGCCACCTTCGGCAGCAGCAAGAAGCGCCTCAGCCGTTGGTTGGCGGGCGCTGCGGTGGCGGTGGTGTTGGTGGCGGCGGCCGGGTGGGGCGCCCACACGCTGGCCTGGCGGCGTGGGCTGGCGGCGATGTCGCAAGAGGCCGGGCACCGGCTGGCGATGTCGGCCGCCGCGGTGGATGCGCAACTGGCCCGCTTCGACTACCTGCCCTCGGTGCTGGAAACCACGCCCGCCGTGGGCCAGCTGCTTCAAGCACCGTCGAGCCCCGCGCTGCGCGACGAAGCCAACCGCCTGCTGCGTGCCCTGAACGCCACCGCCGGCGCCGAGATGCTGTACGTGCTCGACCGTGACGGCCTCACCATCGCCGCGGCCGACTGGGACCAGCAGGGCTCACCGCTGGGCATGAACCTGTCGTTTCGCCCGTATGTGCAGCAGGCACTGGCCGAAGGGCGCGGGCGTTTCTACGGCGTGGGCGTCACCAGCGGCCGGGCGGGCTACTACCTGTCTTACGCGCTCAAGCGCGACGGCCACACGCTGGGCCTGGCCACCGCCAAGGTGAGCCTCGAAGCCAGCGAGCGCGCCTGGCAGCAACTACCCGGTCAACAACTGCTGGTGGATGAGCGTGGCGTGGTCATCCTCAGCAGCCAGCCCGCCTGGCGCTATCGGCCACTGAAGGCGCTGGACGCCGCCGCCACGGCCGAGATCGCCCGCAGCCGGCCCTATGGCAACTCCACGCTGCAGCCGCTGAACTGGCAACCCCAGCAAGCGCTGGCCACCGGCCGCGAACTGCTGCAATTGGATGGCCGCCGCTACCTGGCCAGCACCCAACCGCTGCACGAAGGGCGCTGGCGCCTGGTGGCGCTGGATGACCTGGCCCCCCTGCGCGCCGAAGCCTGGCAACAAGCCCTGATCGGCGCGCTCGCTGTGCTGGCCAGCCTGCTGCTGCTGGTCCTGTGGGCTGTGCGCCGCCGCGCGCTGAAGCAGCGCCTGCGCGCCGCCGTGGCCCTGAAGGCCGCCCATGATCAACTCGAAACCAAGGTGGTGCAGCGCACCGCCGAGCTGCGTTTGACCAACGAGCATCTGGAGGCCGAAGTGCAGGCCCGCCGCCTCACCGAAGCCGAGCTGCGCGCCGCCCAGCAAGCGCTGGTGCACAACAGCAAGATGGCCGCGCTGGGCCAGATGTCGGCCGGCATGATGCATGAGCTCAACCAGCCGCTGGCAGCGATGCGCACGCTGTCTGACAACGCCCGCGTGCTGCTCGACCAAGGCCGCCTGCCCGAGGTGGGCGGTAACCTGCAGCGCCTGGGCACGCTGGTCGATCGCCTGGCCAAGCTGGCCGCCCAGTTGAAGCTCTTTGCCTACAAGCCAGGGCAGGGCGCGCCCGCCCCCATGGGGCAGGTGCGGTTGGCGGCGGTGGTCGAGCAGGCACAGTTTGTGGTGGCGCAACGCCAGCGCGAGCACAGCGTCGACATCACCGTGCAGATCGACCCGCCCACCCTGGCCGTGCGCGCCGACGAAGCCCGGCTGGAACAGGTGCTGGTGAACCTGATGGCCAATGGCATCGATGCCATGGCGGCGTCACCCGGCACCGAAGGCCAACGCCACCTTCGCATCACCGCCCGCATCGACGGCGAGCACGCCCGCATCGACGTGCAAGACCAAGGCCCCGGCATCCCGGCCGACATCCTGCCCCGTCTCTTTGAGCCCTTCACCACCAGCAAACCCGCCGGCAGCGGGCTGGGGCTGGGCTTGATGATCTCGGCGCACATTGCGCGGGAATTTGGCGGCAGCCTGCACGGCGAGAATAGGGTGGAAGGTGGCGCCTGCTTCGTGCTGTTGCTGCCATTGGCCGCAGCTTCTGCCACGCCCATGCCGGCCGTCGAACTGCAACCCGATCCCTGATGAGCGCTCAACCCCCACCGCCCCCCGTGCACATCGTCTTCGTCGAAGACGACGAAGACGTGCGCCTGGGCAGTGCCCAGGCCCTGCAACTGGCCGGCCTGGAGGTCAAGGCCTTCGGCAGCGTGGAGCAGGCCCGCCCGCATGTGCAGCCCGGCACCCCGGCCGTGGTGCTGTGTGATGTCAACCTGCCCGGCACCAGCGGCACCGCCTGGCAGCGCGAGCTGCAGGCGCTGGATGCCGAGCTGCCGGTGATCCTGGTCACCGGCCGGGGCGATATCGCCATGGCCGTGCAGGCCATGCGCGAAGGCGCCTACGACTTCATCGAAAAACCCTTCGGCTCTGACCACCTGGTGGCCGTGGTGCGCCGCGCCATCGACAAACGTGCCCTCACGCTGCAGGTGCGCGCGCTGCGCGAGCAGCTCGATGATTGGCAAGGCATCCAGGCCCTGTTGATCGGCCGCTCGGCCGCCATGCAGCGCCTGCGCCGCCAGCTGCTCACCCTGGCTGCCACCGATGTGGACGTGCTGATCTACGGCGAAACCGGCACCGGCAAAGACCTGGTGGCCCGCTGCCTGCACGAGCACAGCGACCGCCGCCGCGGCCGCTACGTGGCCGTCAACTGCGGCGGCCTGCCCGAAGGCCTGGCTGATAGTGAACTCTTCGGCGCCGAGGCCGGCGCCTACACCGGCGCCACGCGCACCCGCATCGGCAAGCTGGAGCACGCCGATGGCGGCACGCTGTTTCTCGACGAGATCGAGAGCATGCCCATCGCCATCCAAGTGAAGCTGCTGCGCGTGCTGCAAGAGCGCAAGCTGGAGCGCCTGGGCGCCAACCGCGAGATTGCGGTGAACTTCCGCGTGGTGGCCGCCAGCAAGGCCGATCTCAAACTGCTGAGCGACCAGCAAGCCTTCCGGGCTGACCTGTACTACCGCATCGGCGTGGCCTTCCTGACCCTGCCGCCGCTGCGCGAGCGGCGTGAAGACATCGCGCTGCTGTTTGAGCACTTCGTGCTGCAGGCCGCCAGCCGCTACGGCGTGCAGGCTCCCACGCTGAGCGCGCCGCAACTGGGTGAGCTGCTGGCCCACACCTGGCCTGGCAATGTGCGCGAGCTGCGCAACGTGGCCGAGCGCTTTGCCCTGGGCCTGCTGGAAGACCAGCCGATGGTGGGCCACGAGATGGCCGCCCCGGCCACGCTACCCCAGCAGGTGGAGCAGTTTGAACGCGCCCTGATCGTGGATGCCCTGCGCCGCCACCACGGCGAGGCCGTGGCCGCCGCCCGTGCGCTAGGCCTGCCCAAGCAGACGCTGTATGACAAGCTCAAGCGGCTGCGGGTGTCGACGGATGAGTTTCGGGGGGAGGAAGGGTGAGCGGCCTATCGACTGGGTTCAGCGCTACTCATAGTGCGTCCACATCCGCAGAACGCGCACCACCTTCTCTTCAGCAAGCACCTCGTACACCAGACGATGCTGAATGTTGATGCGGCGCGAGTAAGCACCAGACAGGTCGCCCACCAACTTTTCGTAAGGCGGTGGGCTCTGGAAAGGGTTGGTGGCGAGCACGCCAAGCAGCTCCAATGCTTTGGGTTTGAGGCCCGCGGCAGCTAGTTTTTTTGCATCCTTCTCGGCATGTTTTGCAAAGACGACCTGCCAGCTCACCAGTCCAGCTCCTTGGCGCTTTCGCTGAGCGGCTCGGCCATGCCTTCCTTGATCGAATCGCGCATGCCGGGCACAGCGAGCAGATACAGGGTTTCCTGGATCGCCTGCCAATCTTCGGCTGACACCAGAACAGCACTGGTGCGTTTGCCGGCAATGTGGATCGGCTGATGAGATTCGGCAGTCTGATCCATCAGGCGATACAAGTTGGCTCGCGCTTCGCTCGCGGTGAGTGTGGTCATGGGGTGCTCCGGTGTTGAGTTGCATGGTACGTATTTACGTACGCCAGTCAACCTCAGCGTTTCCCCAACCCCGCCATCACCCGCTGCAACGCCTGACTCGTCTGCACCAACTCCGCCTCCAGCGCCTGCGCCCGCTCGGGGCGGGCGGCCTCGGCGGTGCCGGTGCTGGGGTCGATGTTGCTGTCCATCGCCAGCATCTCTGCCGAGATCTCGGCCAGGCGGCGGGCGTGGGGCAGCACGG
>Ga0209066_10002307_pt1 | contig 23375 bp, 18 predicted proteins | sample All_14_2_FD_187198 | JGI IMG/M metagenome (GOLD analysis project Ga0209066, IMG submission 187198) | Freshwater microbial communities in response to fracking from Pennsylvania, USA - Allegheny Zone_MetaG_DW_15 (SPAdes) (version 2) ... | reverse complement strand
GCACCGACCCAGCCTGCCGCGCCGCAGCCGGCTGCGCCGGGCCCCGCCGCCTCGGAAAAGGCCAAAGGCGGACAGACCATCCGCATCGACCTCGCCGCCCTCGGGTTCGACACCGGCGCGGCACCGGCCGCGGCCACGCCCAAGCCCATGCACTCGAAGCGCATGCTTTCGTTCTTCTGTAAGAACTGCCGCCAGGAGATCGAAGCCCCGGCCGACATGGCCGGCTCCTCTTCGGAGTGCCCGTCGTGCGGCGTCAGCTTCGAGGTCCCCTTCTTCTCCGATCCCGGCACGCTGCACGGCAGCGACCTGGAACAGAAGAAGCCCGACGAGAACGCGCTCAAGGACATGCGGAGCCGCACCATCCGCATCGAAGTTCCGGACGACGAGTCGTAGCCGTGACTCCGGCCTCCGGCAGGCCTTGCCCCCGCCGGAGGCCACCGCGCCCCTCTGCGACCTGCACCGAAGCCTCCGTGCGCCGCGGGTTGCGCTTGACGATGGCGCGCGCGCTTTGCTATTTTTTCACGCCACCACGTGGGAGGTGTTGCCGATAAGCCACCCTTGGGAGTGCCGTTAAGGATGAGCCGCCCTGCACAGCCAGCCTGTGTGTAGAGCGGTTGTTTTGTATGCGGCGCCAGCCCCGGGCCTTTCAAACCCCGTCCCACCCGGTCAAGCACAACGAGGAGACCTCCATGCCCCGCACGCTGCATCCCTTAGCCAAAACCCTGAACGACGACCTGGGCAAGGACAGCCCGATCCTAGCGATGCTCTCGAAGAAGGGCAAGCGGGCCTACTTCCCCTCACGCGGCATCCTCGGCCAGAGCGCCGAAGCCAAAGACGCGGCCATCAACGCCACGATCGGCACGGCCTTCGAGGAGGACGGGTCGCCCCTCTGCCTCGAGTGCCTCGAAGAACAGGTCAGCCTGCCCGACACCGCGTTCCTCTACGCGCCCAGCTTCGGCCTCCCCGGACTGCGCGAGACGTGGCGCACCATGCTCTTCGCCAAGAACCCCTCGCTCCAGGGCAAGTCGGTCAGCCTGCCGGTCGTCACGCACGCCCTCACCCACGGCCTGAGCGTGGCGGGGTATCTGTTCGTCGACGCCGGCGACGCCATCATCCTCCCCGACCTCTACTGGGACAACTACGAGCTCCTCTTCGAGGAGGCGTACGGCGGCCGGCTCACGACCTTCCCGATGTTCGCCAAAGGCCGCTTCAACGTGGCCGGACTCGAGGCGCTTCTCCAGGCCCCCGGCGAGAAAAAGATCGTGATCCTCAACTTCCCCAACAACCCCACCGGCTACACCGCCACGGAGAAAGACACGGCCGCCATCCGCCTGGCCCTGCTGCGCGCGGCCAAGGCGGGCAAAAAAGTCGTCGTCATTCTAGACGACGCCTACTTCGGCCTCGTCTATGAGCCCGGCGTCAGCAAAGAGTCGCTCTTCACCGAGCTGGCCGACCTGCACAAGAACCTCCTGGCCGTCAAACTGGACGGTCCCACCAAGGAGGACTACGTGTGGGGCGTCCGCATCGGCTTCATGACCTTCGGCTTCAAAGGCGCGACCGCCGCCCAGTACAAGGCGCTCGAAGCCAAAACCGCAGGCGCCGTTCGCGGCTCGATCTCCAGCGGCTCCAGCATCGGCCAGCACGTGCTCCAGAAAGCCTACAAGCTGCCGGCCTACGCCAAGCAGAAGCAGGCCAAATTCGAGATTCTCCAGCGCCGCTACATGCGGATCAAGGAAATCCTCGCCGCGCACCCCGAGTACAGGGAGTCCTTCGAGCCCATGCCCTTCAACTCGGGCTACTTCATGTGCGTGAAACCGCTGGGCGTCGATGCCGAAGCCCTCCGCAAACAGCTGCTGGCCACGCGTAAGACCGGCGTCATCGTCCTCATGGGCCTGATCCGCCTGGCCTTCTCGGCCGTGCCGTACGACAAGCTCGACACGCTGTTCGCCCATCTCGACGCGACCATCCGCGAAATGAAGAAGGCCTGACCCCGCGCCTCTTGAGACGCGACTCAAGCCCGCCCGAGGACGACGCCCACGCGTCGTCCTTTTCGCTTCCGGCCCCGCGCCGGCTCAGCCCCCCATCAGCAGCAGCGCCAGCCACGGAACCACGTTGAAGACCAGCACGATCAGCTTGAAGGCCCCCAGAAACGCGTAGAGCACCACGTTGAAGGTCTCCCGCGGCATCGGGAACCATTTGGAGTGCAGCTGGTAGACCAGTTCCGGAGCCAGCATCCCCAAGAATGCCCAGAACAGAAGCAGCCCGCCGTTCAGGATCGTGCACCACATGAAGAACGCCGTCAGTTCCTGCATGCTCATACGGCCTCCTTTCCGCGCGGGAACGGGCTTACCCGATCATGCGGGTCCTTGCCCTCCCCGCTTCCGCTGATAAGCATAGCACGCCGTCCCGCCCAGACACAAGCGTCCCGCCGCGCCCACGCGATTTTCGGGTTGAATCCGGCCCCGCGCCGCGCTATGGTTCTCCTGTCCCGCCAGCCTCCTGTCACCCCCCGGAGAACGCCGTCATGCCCGTCACCGCCTCGCGCCGCGCCTTTCTGAAAACCGCCGGAGCCGCGCTGCTCGCCGCTCAGGGCCTCCCCGCAGCCCCGGCCGCCGACGTCACCCCGCGGCCGAACATCGTGCTCCTGATGACCGACGACCAGGGCTGGGGAGAAACCGGCTACGGCGGACACCCGCTCCTCAAAACGCCCAACCTCGACGCCATGGCCGCCAACGGCTTGCGCTTCGACCGCTTCTACGCCGCCGCCCCCGTCTGCTCCCCCACGCGCGCCAGCGTCCTGACCGGACGCTCCCCGGACCGCTCGGGCGTCCGCAACCACGGCTTCGCTTTGCGCCTGCAAGAGCGGACGCTCCCCGCCGCGCTCAAAGCCGCCGGCTACGCCACCGGTCACTTCGGCAAATGGCACCTCAACGGCCTCAAAGGCCCCGGCGCCCCGGTCCTCGGCGATGATGCCCACAACCCCGGCGCCTTCGGCTTCGACGAGTGGCTCTCCGTCACCAACTACTTCGACCGCAACCCCGTGATGAGCCGCAAAGGCGTGTTCGTCGACTTCAAAGGCGACCCCTCCGAAATCATCGTCGCCGAGGCGCTCGCCTTCATCCAGAAGCAAGCCGCCGCGCGCCAGCCGTTCTTCGCCGTGGTCTGGACCGGATCGCCCCACGGGCCGTGGCGCGCCGACGAGGCCGACCGCACAGCCTTCGGCGCGCTGAAGGAGGACGACCAGCACCACTACGGCGAGTTGGCCGCCTTTGACCGCAGCGTCGGCACGCTCCGCCGCGGCCTGCGCGACCTCGGCCTCGCCGACCACACGCTCGTCTGGTATTGCAGCGACAACGGCGGCCTGCCCGGCATCCAGCCCGCCACGACCGGCGGCCTGCGCGGCTTCAAAGGCGGGCTCTACGAAGGCGGCCTGCGCGTGCCGGGCATCATCGAGTGGCCCGCCGCGATCCGGCCCCGCCGGACGCTCTACCCCGCCTCAACCCTGGACATCTTCCCGACCCTCGCCGACCTGCTCGGCCTTCCGGACGACGCCCTGCTGAACCCGGTTGACGGCGCCAGCCTCAAGCCGCTCTTCACGGCCGAGCTCCCCACCCGCGAGAAACCGATCCCCTTCCGCCACGGCGGCAAAGGCGCCTGGCTCGACAACTCCCGCAAATTGGTTGCCACCCACATCGAGGGCCGGACCTTCGAGCTCTACGACCTCGCCGCCGACCCGGCCGAAGCGGACGACCTCGCCGCGGCACAGCCCGAACGGCTCGCAGAGATGACCCGCGACTTCCTCGCCTGGAACACCTCTGTCGAGGCCAGCGCCAAGGGACAGGACTACCCCGAGCGCAGCGTCCGAGCCGACCACCCGGCGCCGCGCGGCTGGAACGACGACCCCCGTTACGCGCCGCATCTCGAGGCCCTCAAAAAACGTCCCGAATACCAAGCTTATCTCGCTCCCCGGAAAAACCGGCGCGCCCCTTAAGCTCACGCGCTCGCACACCGAAGGCCCGCAACCCACCGCACGTGCGCCCGGAAACAGGGGGGGCGCACGCACGGTTTCTTTGCGGCGGGAAAAGGAGCGTGCGTTCGGTTTTCTTCGCAGCCATGTTGGGGCTCGAATCCGACGGCGGACCGAATGCTCCTCTTTTCTTTCGGCTTGCCAGTGAAACGGATGCGTCCGAGCGGCACCGCTGGGCGCACGCACGGTTTCTTTGACGAGAGGACGAGCAGACGCTCGTCCCTCCCCTTTGCGCAGCCGGATTTCGTCGTTTGGGGAGGGGCAAGCGTCGCTTGCCCGTGCGACTCCCTGCGTCTCAAATAAACCGTGCGTGCGCCCGAAACAGGGTTTCGCCCTGCAGAACCGTGGACAAACGAATCTGTTTCTGGCAAAATGAAATCACTTTGATGGGGGCGGCGCGGTGCCGAACCCGCATATCACAGGCGCTCGGCGAACGCGTGCAAACGCGCGCCGCGGAAGGAGGACACCGATGACCCAGAGATGCATGCTGTTCGTTCTGTCTGCCATCACAATGGCGTCGCTGACCTTGACCGGATGCAAAAAAGAGGAGCAGACCGCTCCCGAAGCCGTGCTCGAGAAAGCCGCAGCCCAGCCCGCTCCGGCGGTCCCCGCACCCCCTGCGCTGCCCGCCGAGCAGAAGCCCAAAGACCATCCGGCCCATTGAGCGTGCGCCCGTCGCGTACGGCGGTTTGAACCGAATCCAAGGGCGGCGCCTCTCCGGGCGGCCGCCCTTTTTTGGAGGTCTGCCCATGACATCGGAAACAGGACACCTGTGCGGTTCCATGCCTCACATCCTCAGCCGCTGGGGCGGCGCGCTGCTGCTCTGCGCCTGCGCCTGCGGATGCGGCAACAACAGGCTTCCGCAGCCCACAGCCTCCGGCGCGGAAGAACCCTATGAGCCCAGCATCGTCACCGGCGATATCCAGGCCGGGATTGAAAAACATATCGCCGAACAAGTCGCGAAGGGCCAGGGCTTCTTCAAGGTGCTGTTCGAGGGCCAGGAGCTGAACCTCAAGCTGGTGCGCGTCCACGTCGAATATCTGGCGTCGCTGGCGCCGCAGCGCCACTTCGCCTGCGTCGACATGGCGAGCGATGACGGCCAGTTCTACGACATCGATTTCTTTCTCCACGGCGATCCGGGCGCGATGACCGTCACGGAGACCACAGTCCACAAACTCAACGGCCAGCCCTATTATGTCTGGAAGCAGAACCCCGACAAAAACTGGGTGCGCGCGCCGGTCGAAGACGCGTCACAGGCGCTGCTCGGCGTCCTGACCGGACACGACGCGTTCGAGTTCCGCTATCAGGCCACCCTGCCCGCCCTGCGCGGCAAAGCCCGCTGCTGGCTCCCGCTCGCCCGCTCGGACGACTTCCAGAAGGTGACCCTCAAATCCGTGCTCGCGCCGGGCAAGCGGGAAACCCTGACGGACCGCGCCCACGGCAACCAGGTCCTCTTTCTCGAACTGGACACCGCAGACAGCGAAAAGCCGATCGAGATCCTCTATGCGGTCGAACGTCTCGAAAAGGGCGCCTATGCTGACGCCCCGGCCAACGCCGCACGCCATCTTGCGCCCGAACGCCGGGTCCCGTCGGACGCCAAGCTCAAAGCCGTTGCTGAGACGGCGACCGCGGGTCGGAGCGGCGACCTCATGCGGGCCCGCGCGCTGTACGACCACGTCATCGACCAGATGCGCTACATGAAGTTCGGCGAGGGCTGGGGCCAAGGCGACGCGCTCTACGCGTGCGATGTCAAAACCGGCAACTGCAGCGATTACCACGCCTACTTCATCGGTCTGGCGCGCGCCATCGGCATCCCGGCGCGATTCGCCATCGGCGTCGCGATCCCCTCGGACCGCAACGACGGAGGCACCGATGGCTACCACTGCTGGGCCGAGTTCTATGCGGAGGGCAAGTGGTGGCCAGTCGACATCAGCGAGGCCGACAAATTCAGCGCGCTCAGCATGTACTACTTCGGCCATCACCCGGCCAACCGCTTCGAACTCTCCCGCGGCCGCGACTTGGCGCTCGATCCAGGCCCGGCTTCCGGCCCCATCAACTTCCTCGCCTATCCCTTCCTGGAGGTGGACGGCAAGCCGCAAAAGATGAAGACCCTCTTCCTGTTCCGCCGCACATCCTGCGCCGCGAAAAACAAGGGATGACCGCGCACCGGCGTCGCGACGCCCGCCGCTGGCCGAGCCCGAGCGTCCCTCAAGGCTGCGGACCGTCGAGCAGCAGATCGTGCGCTTTCGTGCGGCCTGCGCCGCCCTCCGCCGGCACCGCCTCCTGCGTCCGCACGCCCAGATGCGCGAAAAGCCGCCGCCAGAACGCGCGGCGCGCGGGCGTGTCGACCCACGGATCGACCGTGCAGACCGCCAGCGTGCCGCCCCCCGCCTCGCGCGCCACCAAAGCCGCGCCTTCGGGCTTGCTCAGCCTCTCATAGCACTGCACCGCGCCGACCTTCTCCTCCTCCGCACGGCGGTTGAACAGCGACCAGTCCGTGCGGCTCGCGGTCAGCGCGACGGCGCCCCCCTTCACGAACGGCCCCGTCAGCCCGCACCGCATCACGGTCCTGTTCGCCTCCGGCTCCTCCTCCGCAAAATAGAGGTCCGCCAGCGCAAACGGAGCCGCCCACGGATGCGTGTCGCTCCCGCGCTCCAGCGCCGTGGCCGTGCGCGAAGTCAACGCCAGCGGTTCAGGCAGCAGCGCGTTCAGCGGCGTCACGTCGGTCTGCGGGTCGCTCACCAGTACCAGCACCGTGCCGCCTTTCGCCAGCACCGCATCGGTGCGCGCCTTCGCGTCCGCCGGCAGCGCCGCGCCATCCAGCACCAGCACGCGTTCCGCCGTCTCCGCCGTGGCCACGCCCCACGCCGCGAGCCGCGCCTGCAGCGCGGGTCCGCCCGCGTAGGCCACCGCCGCCCAGGTCGGCGCAGCCGCCTGCGGGCGCGCCGGCGCGGGCCGCGGCCGGTCCCACACGCACGGCTGCGGCCCGCGCGGATCCTGCGCCGCCTGCTGCGCCAGGAACATCCCCAGCGGCCGGTAGAGCGGGAGGGACGGGTCCCAGCCCGGGTTCAGCGTCGCCACGTAGGGCGGAAGCCGCTCGATCTGCATGCCGAATTTGCCTTCGGGCGACACGCCCTCGAAAAAGACGCCGTCCTGACGCGTCGGCAGACGCGAAAAGTCGGCCAATCCGAACGGCAGAGGCTCCAGCCCGAACCAGACCGTCTCGCTCGCCGAGAAATAGGCCACTCCCTCGCGCGCCAGGGCGACGACGTTTTGATACAGGTCCACCCCCAGCGCCTCGTTGCGCCCCGCATAATCCAGGTAGGCCGCCTCACCGGCAAACCCGGCGAGGTCCGCAGGCCGCGCATAGTAGGAGCCGCCGCTCTCGCCGACCATGAGCGGCTTCTCGACGCCCCGCGCGTCTGCCTGGAGCGGCGGCAGATTGTGGCCGTAGTGCTTGCTCCACACCGGCAGCGCCCCGAACAGGTCTTCGTCGCCGTCGCACGAGACCCAGGGCCTCGTCGGGTCCAAGCCGCGGACCTCAAGCCCCGTTTGAGTCAGCTGCTCGTACCAGCGCCGCTCGTCCTCTTTGCCGACGTTGTTCAGACGGAAGACGGCGAACATCTCGTTGCCGAAGCTCCAGCCCATAACCGACGGATGGTTGCGGTCGCGCAGAATGAGCCCCTTGAGGTGGTCGGCGTAGCGCGTCCAGAACTCGGGGACGGCGAAATTCGACCGGACCGAGCTGCCGAACACCGCCGTCTCGTCGAGCACGCAGAGCCCCATCTCATCGGCCAGTTCCAGATAACAGCGCGGATAGACTTGCGCGTGCGGCCTGACGGCGTTTCCGTGCATGTCCTTGATCATGCGGTACCATCCCCAGACGAAGCGGCGCGACCACATGTACGCCCCGAACGGATGGCAGATGTCGCCTTTGAGCTGGATCCTTTTGCCGTTGAGCAGGAGGTCTCGCCCCTGAAGCGTGAACTGGCGCCAGCCGAAGCGCTGGTATTTGGTGTCGAGCGACACAGCTCCGTCCTTGAGATGGATCAGCATCGCGTTCAAATGCGGGGCTTCCGGGCTCCAGGCCTGGAGGCGGCCGCCGACCTTCGTCGCGAGCGTGTACGTGGCCGTGCCGTGCGCGGGCACCCGCACGTCAGCCGGAGCCAAGGACATCGCCTGACCGCCCAAGCGTCCCTTCGGCACAGGCGCCTCCAGCGGCCCGCGGCCGGCCTCGTTGACCCAGGCAAACACATCGGCGGAAAGCGCCGCCGCGGCGTCCCGCGCGGTGTCGTTGCGCAGCGTGACCTCAGCCTCCAGCACGTCGCGGTCCAGCCACGGCTTCACGAACACGGCGTCCACGCGCAGGGCGGGCAACGCCACGAGCGACACGTCCTGCCAGAGGCCGGAAAGCCGGTCGGTGTTGGAGCCGTTGGGGTACGGCGCAATCATCTTGCCGTACCGCGCGTCGCGCCGGTCGTAGAGCCGGTAGCTGCGCACGCCCACGCGCACCGTGTTCTCTCCGTCGCGCTTCACCGCCTCGGTCACGTCCACGTCGAACGGCAGATACTTGTCGAAGTTCCCGCCGACCTTGCGGCCGTTCACCCAGATCTGGCTCTCGCCTGCCACGCTCTCGAAGTGGAGCACCAGCCGGTGTCCCTCCGGCCAAGATGCCGGCACCCTGAAGGCACGCTCCATCCACGCCATGTGCGCATGGATCCAGGCGTCGGGGTAGCTCGGATAATACACCGAGTCGGGCGCATAGGGCCGCTTCGTGCCCGCCCCCGCCTCGGGCCCGTTGCCCCAGTGGTTCACGTTCCACGGCGAGGGGATCTTGATCGGCACCCGCTCCCACTTGTCCTCCGCCGGAGGCGGCAGTTCCGGAACGAGCCCCTTGTCCCATTCATAGCCGGGAGGCATCGGCACCGGCTGAAAACGCCACAGCCCGTTCAGACACAGCTCGTGGCGCACCGCCCGCTCCGGCTGCTTGACAAGCCCCTCCTGCGGCGCGAAGTCGCCGGTGAAGACCACCCGCTCCGCCCCGGCCGAGGCGGCAACCGCTGCCAGCACCAACCCTGCACACGCTCGCTTGCACATCGCGCACACCCCTTCCCGTTCGCAATATTGTCCGCACAATACAGGTTCGGGCTGGCGGCGTCAAGCGAGAGCACCCGGGCAGCGCGCGCCGCGCCCGGCTCAGAGCTCTGCGGCGGGCCGAGACTGGCGCGACGCAAAGTGGGCGTCGAACGCTTGGGCGGCGCGTTCCCGCAGCCTGATCCCGCGGTCGAACGCGTCGCGGGCGCGCGCGGCGTCGGGCGGGTCGGCGCGGAGCAGGTCCAGTCCCGACTTCCACGCCGCGACCGCGTCGCTGTAGGTCAACAGAATCGGCCCCAGCTCGCGGTTGCCCGCCGCCTCGGCGCGGAGTTTTCCGACGGCGTTCTCGAGCGCCCCGATTTTCTCCTGCACGGCCGTCAGGTCCTCCTGCCGATAGCCGTCGGCGAGCCCGTCGACGGCGGACAGGAAGAGCCGCTCCTCGCCGTTGAGGATCTCCGTATAGGCCCGCGCCTGCCGCAGGCCGTCGGCCGGCACGCGCGCGGTGCGCCAGCCGACATAGAAGCTCGACCCCAGGAAACTGAGGGCCCCCAGCACGAGCAGAGCGGCGCCCAGCCCGCACAGGTGCCCGCTCGGCTTGGCCGCGCCGAACACCTGGCGCCATAGCCCCCGCCGCTCCAGCTCCGCCAGGCTCGAGCGGCTGCCGATCACCGCCAAGAGCACCAGCGCCGGCAGCAGCATGCCGGCAACCGCCGAGCGCTGCGGCGCGCCCGCGGCGTTGACCGCGTATCCGTTCAGCGCCATCCCGAGCACGATCTGCACGAGCATGTACCCGATGACGAAATCCACCGCCCGGATATTTCCCCGCTTGGCCGCAACCGCCAGCAGCCAGTAGCCGGCCGCAACCAGGCTGAGCGACACGGCCATGCACGCCACCAGCCCCGCAACCTCGCGCGCGAAGAAACAGACGGCCGTGGCCCCGGCCGCCACCACGCTCGTCAGCAGCGCCAGAGCCGCCAGATTGCGCCCCGCATGGCCCGACCGCTTGATCAGCTTCTCATCGCTCAGTTCGCCCATCGCCCCCTCCCTTCGCGACACCGCCGCCCTGCCCCACGTCCGGCGCTTCCTCGCCCGCTCACGCCACGGCCACAGCCTTGAAGAAGGTGTAGCAGAACACCCCGTCCGGCTGCGCCGTGCGGGACAGGTCGCGAAGGCCCTCGTCGAACGCGGCCGGCTCGGCAAGCCCCGCCGCGAGCGCGGGACCGCGCACGCCCTCGATCATCGCCGTGAAAGTCTTGAGCGTGAAGCCGTCGGCCAGCGCCGGCCGGCTGCCGTCCACGTACACCATACGGGGCGAGACGCGCGGCGACGCGAAGCCCGCCGCAGACAGCAGCGGATAGAGCTGCCGCCCGATCATGGCGTTGCCCCCGGCGCGGCGCTGCAGCTCCACCTGGCAGGCGACGGCGCGGCGCGCCGCCGCGCTGTCGGGATGGAAATAGGCCGAGCCGTGGTCGCCCTCGATGGCCGTCAGCGTGCCGCCGGGCTTCAGCATGCGCTTGAGCGCCTGCAGCGCCTCGACCGGACGGCCGAGGTGCTCGAGCACGAAACAGAGAAACACGTGGTCGAACGAGGCGGGCTCGAACGGCAGCGCGAACAGGTCGGCCTGCCGGAAGCACACGTTCGTGAACCCCGCGGCCCGCACCTTCGCCTCCGCCTCCCGGACCGAGGCCTCCGAAATGTCGACCGAGGTGATCGCCGCGCCCGGGCTGTTCTTCGCGAGCGTCACCGTCTGCGCGCCCACGCCGCACCCGGCCTCCAGCACGCGGCTACCGTCCGGATAGACGGTGTCGGCATGGAGCAGGTCGACCAGCGTGGCGGCCTGGTCCTGCAAACGCAGGCTTTCCCTGCTGTCGTAACCGTGAACATAAGCGGCACTCATCAGCCTTTTCTCCCGATTCATTGCGGCGCGCGGCTCACCCCGCTGGAGCGGAGCCTGCGCCCGGTTTGGTGTGCGCGGCGATCTGAAGGCTCATCAGGGCCCAGAAGCCGCCGATCAGCCCCGCCACATGCGCCTGCAGGGCGGGGGGCAAGCTGTAGATGACGCACAGGCTGGGAAACCAGATCGTCCAGTTCATGACGAGGTTGGGGACCACCAGCCGGCGGAACCAGCCCTTGCCCAGCAGCGGCGCGATGGCCGACCACCGGTAACCGCGGTCCTTCCAGAGATGCGAGATCGCCACGGCCGGAGAGGCGAAGAACGCCGTGTAGCCGAACTGGTCGGTCACGATCTTCAGCGCCAGCGTCCGCACGTCCGTCCCGTTGCCGTAGAGAAAGCCCTGGAAGGCGTAGAACTTCGGCAGGATCAACCCCATGGTCCCCCAGAAGCCGAGCGCGAACAGGAAGGCCTTACCCGGCTCCTTCGGCCGCAGCGTCGGCACCGCCAGGCAGAAGAGGTACGGGATGATGCCGCAGAAAAAGAAATAGCTGCACCACGAAAAAGGGACTCCAAAACGCACCTGCCACCCGGCCACGATCTCCAGCGCGTCCCGAACTGCAGGCAGAAAGGCGTAGGCGGCCAGCAGACCGAACGCCGCACCCTGCAAGATCAACCCCGGCACCAGATTGGCCCGCGCGGCCTTCAAACCGATCTTCCACGGATTCGTTTCCATCCGCCATAGTGTACATGACCCCCCCGCGCCGTTAAAGTCCATTCGGCGCCGGCCGCAAGCGGCACGAGCCACAAAAGCACTACCCAAACAGGCGCTGATTCGCTATGGTAGAGGCGTTTTAAGCTCAACCGAAGGAGTCCCGACACGTGAAAAACATCCATGTCCAAGCCCAGCGGGATCACATCACATCGCTCTGCACCGCCTCGCCCATCCAAGCCCTCACCGAGCTGGTGTGGAACGCGCTGGACGCCGACGCGTTCGACGTCAAAGTCGATGTCATCCAGAACCCGCTCGGCGGCATCGAGTCGATCCGCGTGACGGACGACGGCCTCGGCGTCAACGCCCTGCAGGCCGAGAAGCACTTCGGCAACCTCGGCGGCTCGTGGAAACGCGACGCGGACAAGACGCCCCTGTCGGGCCGCGTGCTGCACGGCAGCAAAGGCAAGGGCCGCTTCAAGGCCTTCGCGCTCGGCAACCTCGTCGAGTGGCGCACCACCCTCCAGACCGACGCCGGACTGCGCTCCTTCGTCCTCTCCGGCTCCGCCGAGGACCCCGGCCTGTTCAAGCTGACCGACACGCCTTCGCCGGGGCCGGCCACCGGCACGGAGGTCATGATCTCCGACATCCGCACCTCGCTCGGCTCGCTGCTCGACACCTCGTGGGTCGTGCAGCAGCTCGCCTCGCACTTCGCGCTCTATCTCAAGGCCTACCCGAATGTGCGCATCTATTTCCAAGGCCTGCTGGTCAACCCCGTCATCGTCCAGCACGCCTGCCACACCTACCACCTCAAGTCCTCGGAGGGCTCCAAGGCCGAGCTGCAGGTGATCGAGTGGAAGACCAAGCAGGGCCGCGGCAAAATCATCTTCTGCAACACCGACGGGTTCGCGCTCCACGAGGTCGACGCGGCCGTCCGCCCCGGGAGCGGCTTCAACTACACCGCCTACCTGGTCTCCACGCGCTTCGCCACCCTGCACGAGGAGAACCTGCTGATCCTGGAAGAGATGCACCCCGAGGTCAAAGCCTTCCTGGACGCCGCGCGCGATATCCTGCGCCGCCACTTCCGCGAACGCCGCGAGGCCCTCACGGCCGAAATGCTGCAGCAGTGGCAAGCCGAAGGCATCTACCCCTTCGCCGGCGAGGCCGCCGACGAAGCGGACGCCGCCCTGCGCAAACGGTTCGAGACCTGCGCCCTCACGGTCCGCTCCTACTCGGACAACTTCGAGATTCTCTCCACGTCCGAAAAGAAGCTGATTTTCCGGCTCCTGCACGAGGCGCTCGCGTCCAATCCGGAGAAGGCCGCCGCCCTCTTGGGCGATGTCCTGAACCTGCCGCTCAAGAAGCGCAAGGAGCTGCAGAAGCTGTAACGGCCCGCGCCGCCGCGGCACGCGCCCGGCCCACGCGCAAAAAAAAGACGGCGGCCAAGGGGCTCCCCCTTGCCGCCGTCTTTCGTTTCAGGTATGCTTCGTTTCTCTTTAAAGAAACGAGTCCGCGCAGGATCTCATAACGCATCAGCGAGGTGTCAGATGACGGAACAGAACAAGCGGTTGAGCGGTCCCGACGAGAACGGCTTCTTCGGCAAATACGGCGGAAAATACCTGCCGCCCCAGCTCGAAAAGCCCTTCGCGGAAATCATCGAAGCCTACCACCGCATCTCGAACGACGCCGCCTTCATCGCCGAGCTGCGCTCGATCCGCAGGCATTTCCAGGGCCGGCCCACGCCGGTCTACCACGCCCGCAAACTCTCGCTCAACAACGGCGGCGCGCACATCTACCTCAAGCGCGAGGACCTCAACCACACCGGCGCCCACAAGATCAACCACTGCATGGGCGAAGGGCTGCTCGCGAAATTCATGGGCAAGAAGAAGCTCATCGCCGAGACCGGCGCGGGGCAGCACGGCGTGGCGCTGGCGACGGCCGCAGCCTACTTCGGCCTGCAGTGCGAGATCCACATGGGCGAGGTCGACATCGCCAAACAGGCGCCGAACGTCAGCCGCATGAGGCTACTGGGGGCCAAGGTCGTGCCGGTCTCCCACGGGCTGAAGACCCTCAAGGAGGCGGTGGACTCGGCCTTCGAAGCCTACCTCGCCGACTACGAGAACGCGATCTACTGCATCGGCTCGGTGGTCGGCCCCCACCCCTTCCCGATGATGGTGCGCGACTTCCAAAAGGTGGTGGGCATCGAGGCCCGCGAGCAGTTCCAGGAGCTGACCGGCAACCTGCCGGACGCGGTCTGCGCCTGCGTCGGCGGCGGCTCGAACGCGATGGGGCTGTTCACGGCCTTCCTGAACGACCCGTGCGCCATTTACGGCGTCGAGCCGCTGGGCCGCGGCGCGAAGACGGGCGACCACGCCGCGACCATGACGTACGGCAAAGAGGGCATCATCCACGGCTTCAAATGCTACCTGCTCCAGAACGAGGACGGCTCGCCGGCGCCGGTCTACTCGTGCGCCAGCGGCCTCGACTATCCGGGCGTCGGCCCCGAACACTGCTATCTGAAAGACGCGGGCCGGGTCAACTACGTCACCTGTTCGGACGACCAGTGCCGCGACGCCTTCTTCAGCCTCTGCCGCCAGGAGGGCATCATCCCGGCGATCGAGAGTTCCCACGCCGTGGCGTTCGCCCTGGAGAAAGCGCGCGAGATGAAGCGCGGCGCGATCCTGGTGAACCTCAGCGGCCGCGGCGACAAGGACCTCGACTACGTGATCGAGAACTGGGGCTTGGGCGACGCCGCCCCGGCCCCCTGAGGCGGCGTTACGGCTTGCCGCCTTTGACGCTCAGATAGAGGCGGTAGGCCCAGTAGCCGATGTGCTCTTTCAGCACCGCCGAGCTTTTGTTCAGGCAGTCTGCGCTGGGCAGATAATAGGCCTGCATGCGGGGCGTCAGGTTCCCGCGCGCGGTCAGCGCCTCGTAATCGGCGGCGGAAGGGATGACGTCCACGCCCAGCCGCCTGAACGTCAGCATCGACCGCCGCATGTGCCAGGCCGAGGTCACCAGAATCACCCGCTTGGCCTTCAGGGCTTTCAGCTTCTCCCGCGTGAACACCCCGTTCTCGTACGTGTTCTTGCTCTCGGTCTCCAGCAGGATCTTGGTGGACGGCACGCCCAAGGCCATCAGGAACTGACGCATGCCGGCGCCTTCCGCCACGCCCGAGAAGAGAATCAGCGGCGCCTTGCCCGCGTGGTAACAGCGGGCCGCCTGCCAGCCGCGGTCCGCGCCCGACGAGAGCTCCGCATCGCGCGTGAGCTTCGTCGGCGAGGCGATCCCGCCGCCCAGCACGACGATCGCGTCGGCCTGCGGCAGGGCCTCCACCGGCGCGGGCGGATACTGGCGCTCGAGCGCCCCGCCCAGCAGGACAAAGAACCACGGCGAGGACCACACCCACAGCCAGAGCCATGAAAACGCGAGCAGCGTCCAGCCGCACCGGGCGCGGCCGCGGCTGACCGCCACCCCGCCGGCGGCGGTCCCGACCAGACCCAGACCGAGCGGGCTCAGCACCCACGTCACGAACTTCATCGCCGCAAACAGCATGCCTACTCCCCGATGATCTTCACCAGTACCCGCTTGTCGCGCAGGCCGTCAAACTCACCGTAGAAAAGCTGCTCCCACGGGCCGAAGTCGAGCTTGCCGTCCGTCACGGCCACCACGGCTTCGCGCCCCATGATCTGGCGCTTCAGATGCGCGTCCGCGTTGTCCTCCGCGCCGTTGTGCGCATATTGGCCGTGCGGCTTCTCGGGGGCCAGCCGCTCGAGCCAGCGCTCGAAATCGGCGTGCAGCCCGCGCTCGTCGTCGTTGACAAAGACGCTGGCCGTGATGTGCATGGCGTTGACCAGACACAGCCCCTCGCGGATGCCGCTTTGCGCCAGGCACGCCTCGACCTGGGAGGTGATGTTCACGTACCCGCGCCGGCTGCCGACCTTGAACCACAGCTCTTTCCGGAAACTTTTCATGCTCACCCCCGGCGATTCGCCGCCCCCTCTTCTTCCGCCTCCGCGGTCTCATGGCGCTCAGACAGGAGCTTCTCGTCGCACGCCCAGACCGAGACCAACACGCCCATCTTCTCGAAGGCTTTCACCACGCGCGCCTGCTTCTTGGGCTCCATGACGCAGGTGATGACGACCCCGTCGATGCGGTGTTTGGCGATCGCGGGCAACACGTTCCTCATGCCGCCGAACACGGTGTGCCCGGCAATGATGCGGCCCTTCAAATTGAGGTCGTCGTCGATGATCCCCATGATCACGCGGTCGTTCTTGCCCGGCCGCTCGGTCAGTTCGCGCAGGTAGCTCCTGAACCGCAGCCCGCCGCCATACGCCAGCACCCGCAGCGTCTCGGGCTTCTCCAGCAGGATGCGCCGTTCCAGGATCTGCATCACGCCGCGGACGCAGTCCCGCCACAGCCGGATCCCTGCCGCCGGAAAGACCGCCAGCATGCCGAAACACACGGCGAAACGCAGCAGATTCGGCTCATGGTCGTTGAACAGCCACTCCAGCCCCACGCCGACCACGGTGCCGGCCAGAATGGCCACGCCCAACACCGCGAAGTCGCGGATCTGCGCCCGCGACCAGACGCGCCAATACGTCTTGGTGGCCACCAGGAAGATGAAGACCGGCACGATGAACAGCGGCAGGTCCTCCATGAACGCCAAGCGCCCCAGCGGCATCTCGGCGAGCAGGCGCGCGAAGATCCAGACGCCGCACAGCGCAAACACGTCGACCACGATGTACAGGGGGATCAGCAGGCCTTGGCGGATCGGCCGCCGCTCCCCGGAGAACAGGCGGCCGGTGTCCCACAGCTCCACGCGCTCGAGGTGCCTGACCACCACGAAAATCGCCACCACGAAAGCGATCAGGAAAAGCCCGGGCGCCCGGCCGCGGAGCAGCGTGCCGCTCAGGCCGACCAGCACGAGCGCGGCGCTCGCCGCATAGAGGATCACCGCCGCCGTGCGCTGGTTCATCGTGATGCGCAAGACGCGGTGGTGCACGTGCTCCTTGTCCGGCTGCATCACGCGCACCCGCTGGCCGGCCGCCACCACGCCCTGCGGCAGCAGCGCCCGCACCGAACGCCGCCAGATCGCCAGCATCGTGTCGAAGATCGGAATGCCCATCGCCAGCAGCGGCATGCCCAGCGAGGTGACCAGTTCCTTGCGCGAGCCGGTCATCAGCGGCAACGTGGCCACGCACAGCCCGAGGAACATGCTGCCCGTGTCGCCCAGAAACACCGACGCCGGGTGGAAGTTGTAGCGCAAGAAGCCCAGACACGCGCCCGCCAGCACCAAAAACGGCAGCGTCGCCGCCGAGGAGCCCGTAAACAGCAGAGCGCCCGCCAGGCCGATCGACGCGATCAGCGCCAAGCCCGCCGCCAGGCCGTCCATGCCGTCGATCAGGTTGAAGGCGTTGATCGCCCCCACGATCCAGAACACCGTCACCAGACAGTCCAGCCACGGCGGAAACGCCACCACGATGCCGCCCACATGGATCCCCGACCCGTACAGGATCAGCGCCACCGCCACTTGCCCGAACAGCTTCACCAGCGGCCTCATGCCGAACTTGTCGTCCGCGAGGCCGACCGCCACCAGCAGCCCCGACGCGAGCAGGAAGCGCCCCTGCCAAAACAGTGAAAAAGGCTCTCCGAGCGGCGTGCCCAAATGCAGCACCAGATAGCCGAGCATCAGGTGGAACGTCAAGAATACCGACAGCCCGCCGCCGCGCGGGATCGGCGTCTTGTGTATCCGCCGCGCATCCGGCTGGTCGACCATGCCGACCCTGCGGGCCGCCTCGCGGCACAGCGGCGTCAGCAGCAGCGACACGGCCAAGGCCCCGAAAAACGCCACCAGGTACTTCACCCCGTCGGTCGCGAGATGGGTCAGGATATTCTCGGAATAATCGATCAGTTCAGTGACCCAGTTAACCGTCATAAAGCTCCCTGCCCCTGCGCCACAGGCTCCCGCTTCGGCACGATCCGATACAGCGCGCCCCGTTTCTCGAAAGCGAACGGCCCGTCCAAAAAGAACGGCGCCAAATATCCCGGCAACGGCGAGACCGTGTACCACGCCCGACCCCGGTTCGCCCGGTAGTAGTCCGTCAGCAACGGCGCTCCGGCCTTCACCGAAATCCGGTCGCGGTTTTCCAGAAACGTCCGCTGCCCCACGGCCTGAGGATTCAACAAGCTTTCTAATTGTAACACGATGACCGAGGTGTTGTCAGCCACCACCACCGCGTCGGGCTCGGTTTCCGCCAGCGCCGCCTGCAGGAACCGCCAGGCCGACTCCTCGTTGTGCTTCCACGGCAGCATCCAGTAGCGCACCTCGTCGCGGAACGGCAGCGCCCGGCGGTTGGCGACCGCGAAGCGCGGCTGATGCAGCACCCGGTCCACCCCCAGATACGCGCATACCGGAACCAGCGCCGTCAACGCCAGCAGCAGCGCCCGGCGGCCGACGCCCTCACCCAACCGCGCCATGACAGCGTCGGCGCCGACGCCCGCCACGACCGCCATCAGCGTCACGGTCGGCAGTGCGAACAGCGCCTGGTCGGCCACGAAATAGCGCGCGAAGAAAAGCCCGTGCAGCGTCATCACCGCGAGCACGCAGCCCCGCGCGCGACTGCGCTCCGCCACCAGGCAGCGCCACAGCCCCGCGAAAAAGAGCAGCCACGCCGGATTCATGAAGTTCAGAGAGAACAGCGCCGCGTTGATCCGGATCATCGACAGCCAGCGCGGCGACACGCTCAGCACTTCTTTGTGGTAGGTGCCGAACAGCGCGCTGAAGATCGCCTCGCCCCAGCCCGACGTCTGCGCCATCTCGGCGATCAGCCGCAGATACGGCCACGCGCCCGCGGCGAAAAGCAGCGGCGCCGCCGCCAGCCAGCCAAGGCCGATGCGGCGCCGCCACACCAGCTCCGCCACCACCACGCCGTACACCGGCAGCGCCAGCAGGGCATAGTTGTGGAAGCTCCAGTGCACGCCCGCCAGCAGGGCCAGGACGCCAACCCGCCACCCCGCAGGCCGCTCCGCCAGCGACAGCAGGCAGATCAGCTCCGTCGTGAGCAGCGCCGCCACGCAGGTGTACACCTCGGCGATCGTCGACAGCCACCACACCACGTGCGAGACCGACAGCAGCACGCCGGCCAGCAACGCCGGCCACACCGCCCTCCGCCCCGTCAGCCGAAAGACCAGACAGCCCGCGTTGGCCACGGCCACGGCCATGCCCAGCGCGCTCACCCAGTTGACGCCCCACACCGGATTCCAGGCGCACAGCCGCGCGAACAGGCGGATCAGCGCGACGTACGCGGGATGCGCCAGCGCCAGCCCGAGCCCCTCCGTGAACTCCGTGCTCACATAGGGCTGCACCACCGCGCGCAACTGAAACCAGCCGCTGTCCTGCCACCCCGCATGCCGCTGCAACGTCAGCGTGAAAAGGGCCAGCGAGGCCCCGAACAGCAGGACCCAGGCGCCGGCGAACCGTTGTCTGCGATCATCCGTCATGCCGCTCACTCCGCCCGTTCCCGCGCCCCGTTGAACACCTGCGGGTACCACTCCGCCAGAAAGGCCTCGAAGCGCTCCACCGACTCGGGAGTCTCCAGCGGACTCGACACCTGCACGGCGACCATGAACCAGCGCGAGATGCGGTTGTGCGCCGAACGGTCCCACAGATTCGACAGGATGCGCCGCGTGTGGACCGCCGTCTGATAGCGCCGGTTCGAGAACCAGTAGACCAGGCTGAAGGCGTCGCTGCGCTCCTTGCGCAGCGTGATGGCCCGCACCTCGATCGGCCGCAGGCCCGGCGGCGCCAGCGCCAGCAGCCGCGCCTCTTCCATCGAGAAGCCCTGCGTGGGCAGACACAGCTCCGGGCGGTGGATCGTGGAGTGCGACCGCCCGGTCATCACCACGTTCACCGTGTAGGACAGCCCGTCGGGCGAGCGGTACACGCGCTTCATCATGCGCGCCTCCCCGCCCCCCAGCAGACTCTCTTCACCCAGCGAGACCGGATGCAGCGCGCCGCCGCACTCGGGACACACGTAAGGACCCTCCGCTTTCTGTCCGCGCCGCACCAGGTCAGACTCCATCGACAGCTTCAGGCACTGCTCGTCGTGGCAGTACCACGGCGTGTCGCCCACGAACTCGCCCACCCGCTGCGGCAGCGTCGCGGCCAGGAAATCGCCGGACTCGAAAACCGGTTTCCCGGCGTGGCTCTTGGCCCCCCACACCAGGACAAACGCAACCACCACCGCCGCCGCAGGCGCCAGCCACCGGAACCCGCGCGGGGCCGCCGGCGCAACCTGCGGGGCCGCGCCGCCACGCCGGCTCGCCCAAGCCTGCGCGAGCCGTTGAAGCGGCAGCCGTTCGATCCAGGCCCCCGCCTGCATCATCAGCAGCACGCCCACCAGAAACACCACGTAGCCCGAATAGTCATGGTAGTAGCCGGTGGCCGCCTCCTGGCCGAACAGCCACGCCGCCACGCAGATCGACGCGATGCGGCAGATGTTTCCGATCACCGCGATCGGCACCGCGCAGAAAAACAGGAGCCACTTGCCCGCCCACGTCTTCTGCGTGTAGAACGCGTATGCGGTGGTCAGCGCCGTCATCGCGAACAGCGACCGCAGGCCGCTGCACGGCTCGGCCACATCCAGGCTGAAGCCGCTGCCGACCGTCGAGTGCAACGCCGTCCCCACGCGCGTCACCGTCAGACCCACGCCGTTCAACAGGGCCGTCGCCACCCCCGCCGCCAGCATCCTCAGCCGGATCGTAAAGAAGTCGAGGAACGCAAAGGGGATCGTGAAGAGGAAGAACGCCGCGGGAAAAACCATCAGCCGCGCCACGCGCCCGCCCCACAGCGCATAGGGCACGGCCCAGAGCAGGAGCGCGAACGACAGCTGGCACACGCGGTACTGCTCGCCGTTGTCGCCGAACCAGAACACGGCCAGCCCCACAGCGACCCAGGCCGCGCCGGCCCAGGACGGCGCACCCTGCGCCTCGCGCAACTCCTTCCGCCGCGACCCGATGAAGAACAGGCAGGCCGCCGGAATCAGCCAGCCGTGCGACATGTCCTCGCGCGCGTCGCTGAACTTGATGTGCATGGCATGCGCCATATAGGTGAACAGCGGCACGCTGACCGCACACAGCGCCGCAAACAAGCCCCACCGGCAAGCGCGCATCACCCGCTCCATCCGCGTATCCGTATCGCCCACAGCCATGCCTCTCGACCCCTTTTTGACCCGTTGGCACAAAGCCCGCGCTCTTCCGCGCAAACTCGCCTCAGGCCTTCTCCTCTTCGCCGCACCACGTCCGGAAAATCTGCCGCACCTGATCCGCCGTCACCTCGGTCCGCGAGCAGAGCCCCGCCGAGGTCTCCAGCAGCGCCTGCACCGCTTTGGCCGCGGGCTCCTCGATCTTGCTGACGAAGATCCGCGCATGTCCGGTCTTATACGCCGAGCGCTCGCTCACGTCCAGCTCCTCAAACAGTTTTTCGCCGGGCCGGACACCCGTGAATACGATCGGGATATCGTCATAAGGGCGCAGCCCCGACAGCGCGATCATCTCCTCCGCCAGCTCCACGATCTTCACCGGCTCCCCCATGTCCAGCACAAAAATCTCGCCGCCCTTGGCCAGCGCCGCGGCCTGGAGCACCAGCGAGACCGCCTCGGAAATCGTCATGAAATAGCGCTTCATCTCGGGGTGGGTCACCGTCACGGCCTCGCCCTTGCGGATCTGCTCGCGGAAGAGCGGCACCACCGAGCCCGAGGAGTCCAACACGTTGCCGAACCGCACCGCCGCGAAGTGCGTCCGCCCCAGCCGGTTGAGGTCCTGCAGCGCGATCTCGCCCAGACGTTTGGTGATGCCCATCACCGAGAGCGGCCTGACCGCCTTGTCCGTGGAGATGAACACGAACCGCTCCACCCCCGACTCGACCGCAAGCTCGCCCAGCAGCCGCGTCGCCAGCACATTGTTCCGCACCGCCTCAACCGGGTTCTGTTCCATCAGCGGCACGTGCTTGTGCGCCGCCGCGTGGACCAACACGTGGGGCCGGTAGTGCGTGAGGATCGCCGCGAGGCGCGCGCGGTCGCCGATGTCGGCCAAGATCGCCGCGACGGGCGTCTCGCTTCCCGTCTTGCGCACCTCGCGCTCAATCTCGTACAGGGCGTTCTCCGAGCGCTCGACCATCACCAGCTGCTCCGGCCCCGCGCGCAGGATCTGCCGCACCAGCTCGCTGCCGATCGTGCCGCCCGCCCCGGTCACCAGCACGCGCTTGCGGCTGAGCAGCTCCACCACCTCGCGGCCGTCCGGCGAGCTCTCTTCGCGCCCCAAGAGGTCGGCCACATCGACGTTGCGGATCTTCGAGGCGGTCAGGCTGCCCTCGATCAGCTCGTAATAGCCCGGCACGATCCGCGCCGGCACGTGCGCGCGCTCGCACAGCCGGACCACGCGCCGGATCACATCGCGCGGCACCCGCGCCATCGAGACGATCACCTCTTCCACCGCGTGCTGGCGCACCGCCTCGGGCAGCTCGTCGATGCGCCCCAGCACCGCATGGCCCTGGATCTTCGCGTGCCGCTTGGCGGGATCGTCGTCGAGAAAGCCGACCACCTCAAGCCGCCGGCCGCCTTGCCGCCGCAGCTCGCGCGCCACCAGGTTCCCGGCAGAGCCCGCGCCCACCAGCAACACCCGCCGGACGCGTCCGCGCTTCACCGCCTCCCAGCCGAACTCGCCGTCGGCCATGAACCGCCACAGCAGCCGCACGCCGAGCAGGCCGCCCGTGACCAGAAAGCTGTTGAAAAAGGTGATGCTGTACGGCGGCCGCACCCCGTGGTGCTCCGGCAGCAGCACGCGCAGCAGCAGCAGCACCGCGGTGGACGCCGTGACCGCGCCGATGAAGCGCGGCACATCGCCCACGCTCACATAGCGCCACAGCAGCCGGTTGCAGCCGAACAGCACCAGCGCCAGACCCTGCACCGCCCACACCGTCACAAAGGAGACCGCCACCAGCCGCCAGCCCCACCACGGCTCGTTGAAATCGAAGCGGAGCAGAAAAGCCGTCAGATAGGCCGCCGCCATCACCGCCGAATCGACGAGGAAACAGCCGATCTGGCTGATCCACACCGAGAACTGATCTTTCCACACCGCTTTCATTTAGACCGCTATTTAACCACAGCGCGCAGAGGTTCTAAAGTTCTAAAGTGTGAGATTTGGCCCGCGGCGACGGAGCCCCGCCGTTTCCACAAACAAAAAAGGACGGGCGTCCCCGCCCGTCCCTCTCATCCGAATCTGAGGCCGCTCACGCGTCGCCGCTCAGCGCCGACTCCATCACACCGCAGATGCGGTCGATCTCCTCCAGCGTCAACCCCGTGCCGGAAGGCAGACACACCCCGCGCTCAAACAGCCGCTCGCTCACGCGCCCGCCATACACCTTGGCGCCCCGGAACACCGGCTGGAGATGCATCGGTTTCCACACCGGCCGCGACTCGATGTTCTCTTGCTCCAACGCCTCAATCACCCTCATCACCCTCTCCGTCGGTCCTCCGTCCTCTCCAACTAACGCACTAACGCACTCCCGCACTAACGAACTTTCCCCTCCGTCCTCCGTCCTCCGTCCTCCCTCTCCAACTAACGCACTAACGCCCTCCCGCACTCCCGAACTT
>Ga0209066_10002306_pt1 | contig 23376 bp, 18 predicted proteins | sample All_14_2_FD_187198 | JGI IMG/M metagenome (GOLD analysis project Ga0209066, IMG submission 187198) | Freshwater microbial communities in response to fracking from Pennsylvania, USA - Allegheny Zone_MetaG_DW_15 (SPAdes) (version 2) ... | reverse complement strand
TACAATTGCTCCATGGAAGCCGATATCTACGAGGTCGGTGGTCAGCAACGGTCCTGGTAGAATCAATCAAGCGTTCAGTGTTCGTTCTTCAACCTGGCCAAAATCGCAGCTTCGGGCCGACTGGGCCTATCTGGCGATTTCCGCCCCCGATCTCATCCTCATTGATTCAGCGCGTGAATCAGCGACGCGCCATTGAGTCAGATAAGTCGTCGGACTTCGCAAAGCTGATTTTGTAGGCTCCGCGCCATGTTCGGCGCGAACCTTCCTCTGCCTGATCCGATCGAGCTGGTGGCGCTCGACCCGGCCCGCAACATTCGCCGGCGCTACAGCATCACCGCCAGCCTCGACCTCTTTGGCATGATCGTCGTCGAAACCCGCTGGGGGCGGATCGGCGCGCGCGGTCAGGCGCAGGCCCGAGCCTTCGCCGATCGCGCGGCGGCCGAGCGGCATATCGCCGCGACCCTGAGCCGGCGCGATACCGCCGAGGGCCGGATCGGCGTCGCCTACCGTCCGCTATAGGCATCTCTAGCATTGACTTCGCCTCCCCCTGCAGGCGGAGGAATAAGGCACTTTGGAAGCGATCAGGCGCGAGTTTCCGTGATATAGAGACGAAGCACGCGATTGATCTCGGTCTGGTATCCTCGACCTTCCGCGTGATCCTTAAACCAGGCCACGACATCGGCGTCGAGCCGAAGCGTGACCGGCTTCTTGACGGGCTTGTAAAGGCCAGGTCGGCGCGCATGCAGCCAAGCCTCAGGGGAAGTCTCATGAGTATCGACAGTATCGATCTGATCATCCGGCAGTGAAGCCAGCTTGTTGAGTTGATCCTGCAACGCGGCCTCAAGGGGTTTCTTGCTCATATCGTCGTCTCTCGTGCTTTGTTACCTTGCAGGCGCTGACGATCGGGTTAAAAATCACCGTTTGGCTTTCGCTAAGCGTTGCTCAGCGTACCATCTATGGCCTTTCCTCGGATATTTAAGAACAAGGGGACGGAAGCGAGCTTCCATCCCCTTGGGTAACATCTACGTTAGTTCATTTTGGTCTTTGGGGGTCAGAACCGGACGTTGATGCCACCACGCGCTTCGGCACCCTTCTGAGAGCCACCGAAATTGAGACCGCCTTGGACAAAGACGCCGATGCGTTCTTTGAACAGTGCGCTGATTCCGCCGTCAATGGAGCCGAAGCCCTTCGGATCGACACCCTTCAGAGTGAATGGGCTTCCACCCGTCGCGAAGGCAAATTCACGGCTGCTGCCGACATCCCCCTGGAAGGTGTAGCTCAGCTTGCCGAAGGGACGGATGGAGACGTCGCCGCCATTGGACAGTTCTGCACCCAGGCGAACGCCCAGTTCAGGCACGAATACTGTCTTGGAGTCGCGTCCGGCAGTCAGGCCGATACCTGCTCCACCCTGTTCGGTGAAGCCACCCAGCGTCCAGTGACGTAGCGCCAGCTTGCCAAAGGGCAGGACAGTGACGCCCGAACCGGCCAGCACGTCATAACCCAGTTCGACATTGCCGTCCCACTGGCGACCCTTGAAGGATGCCGTGATCGTGCGATCAAGCACGGTCAGATCGCGGGTGACGTCGAAGTTGGAAAAGCCATAGACGAACTGTGCACCGGCCTGGATCGGTCCAAAGACATGCTTCCAGTTGACGCCGAGCGAGTAGGTCTTGGCTTTCGCCGTTTCTGGGGTGCCGCGAGCGGCAATGTCGTGTTCAGCATAGGCGAAGCCGATACCGAAGGTGCCATTGTCCGCATAACCCAGGTTCAGGCCGATCGCTCCGCCATAGCTGTTGTCACGAATCTTCGATGCGCCCGAATTCGTGTCGCCATAGCGGGCGAAGCGACCAACCGGATTGATCCACACGCCGTTGCTGCCAATGGCTGCTGCGGTCTCGAACGATTCGGTCAGGGCTGAATTCTGCTCGATCGCCGCCAGCGAACCATAGATTTCCGCCGATGACAGTTCATTGAACACCTGCGCCGCGCCCGCTTGGCTGAGACGCCAGTCGAGACCCGAGATGATGTTCGCGGCATCCTGCACCAGGCCGATCTCGCTCACCGTGGTGAATACCGATCCGCCATTGGCGTCGTCACTGATCTTCTGGACGATCGTTGGGATCAGCGCATCCAGTGCATTGGCGGCCGATACGGCATTGGGGTTAGTCGCCGCAGTAGCGTAACCGACACGTTTGGCGACGATCTTGACGGTCTTGGTCGCGTCATCCTTCTGCAGATCGAAGCTTACAAAGGGTGAACTGATCGACTGGTTGACAGTCGCGCTCACAGCGCTGTCCGTATCGCCATAGGTGAACAGCGTATAGCCATCTCCCGCCGAATAGATTGCATCCTTAGTCACATCGACCAGCACCTTGCCGCTCAGAGTGACCTTGCCCGTCACGTCGATACGCGAGGGGGTGGACTGAGCGGAGAAGCCATTGGCCGGCGTGGTGAAGAAGGGCACGGTCGCCCCTGCTTCGATCGGCCCAAGCACTTCGCTGCCGCCATTGGCCGTGCCGACCGACACCGGAGCAAAACGCACCAGTGACGGGCTCACCCCGACCACAGTCGTGCCCGTGTCCGACTGGCTATAGTCGCCATTCAGTACAACATGCACGCCAGAGATCGTTTCCACGCCTGCAGAGGTGATGCTGCCTCCGACAAGGCCACCGTCGATCAACGTCCGGCGACCGAAGACCAGTGAGCCGCCATCGACGACAATGTTACCCTGAATACCGATATAGGCACCATCTGCGTCGGTTGGGTCATAGGCAGGTCCCGTGATCTGCAATTCACCAGCACTAACGTTGATTGACCCGACATCGGCACTCCAGCGATTGAGGTCTACAGAATCCTCAATATAGGGGGCAAGATCGAGAACGAAAGTGCCCGCATCGGCCTTATTGACGCTGTTGACGCCCAGAATACGTACTGCACCGGTGCTATAAGTACCGAAGCCAAGTTCCTGTGCTTCCTTCGGCAGCACTGCTTCGGGAGTGTAGGTGGGTGAAGTCGGGGTTTTGAGGTTGAGGACATCAGCCCCCAGGAAACCCGATCCGTTGAGGTTCAGGACCGTATCGGTCAGGAATGCACCCGTTTCAGCGTCACGCTGGCCGACGATGTTGCCCAGTGTGACCGACCCGGCATTCAGGTTGACCGTTGCCTTCACGTCACTCGTCTTGATGTCTGGGGCGTCATCCCTACCGAAGGGGTCGGTAATAGTCGCATCGCCGACATAGACGCCGCCGCCCAGGAAGTTATTCTGGTCGAACGTATAGGTTTGCGCTGTCAGTGCTTCGGCAGGCGTGACCGTCTGGGTGGTGGTGGTGACGGTATCGATTTGGGTTTGGCTGTGATTATCGATTGATTGGCCCAACACCACCGTGCCCGCAATGCCGCCGCCATTGGTAAGGATGCCGGTCGCACCAGCGACATAGACATCGCCCCCGATCAGCGCGCCTGCGGCGTTGGTGACCGTCGCCGCGCCACCGATGCCGGTATATGCATTGGTGGTTTCGTCCTGGCGTAGGCCGACATTGTTGAGGTTGGTGCTCTTCGAGGTCGATGACACTACCGAATGCAGGGTATCGGCAATGACAGACCCCTCGATCATACCGGCATTGCTGACCGTGGCCGTCTTGTCGCCATCGGCATAGACGCTGCCGCCGATCTCGCTCTTGGTGCCGACCGCTACATTAGCGTCACCGCCAGCCAAGGTTGTGGCGTAAGACGCGCTGTTTTCGGTTGCTTCACCGGCGCTATTGTAGAGCGTGGTCGCTTCGCTGGCCGAGTTGGTGAAGTGGCTGTAGGCTTCAACGTTGCCATTTACTTTGGAACCATTGGCAATCGTCGCTGTGGCGGAGGAGAGGCCGGTTGCATAGACCGAACCGGATACCCCAATCTTGTCAGCCTTTTGCAGATCGCTGGCCGTATCGACCAGGATCGAAGCTGCGCCGCCGACATTGTTGCTGGTGGAACTGCTCACTTGCTTGGACACCTTGGGTACCAGCGAACCAAAGCTGGTCGAACCGGAAGCCGCTACCTTGCCCGCATAGTCAGTCGTGCTGCTAGACTGATAGTCGTTGCCATAGGCTGCCGTGGCGACAGCGTCCCCGCCGATAGTGCCGGTGACGGTGGTCGTCGCCTTTCCGCGCGTGGTGGAGCTTTCCGCGTTGCCAGCCACGGTTCCGGCGACTGCTACAGTTGCATCACCTACATCGGCGCTGGTGGCATAGCTGGAGGTGTATTTGTCGGAAGCTGTTGCTGTGCCCTCCGCCGGAACGCGCGTGAAGCTTCGCTCCTGTTTGGTGGTATAGTCAGTGCCATCCGCATTGGCATAAACGCCGCCAAAAGGATTGTCAGCGCTGCTGCCGACCACGCCGCCCTTGGCAACCGTGACGCTTGCGCCCGTTTGGCCATAGGCATTGACATTGCCAGACAGCGTGGCGGCCTTGCCCGTGGCCGCAACATCGACGGTGGAGGCACCGCCGACCGAATTGTAGCCGTAGTCATCAGTTCGCGCCAGACTGTCTGTGCGCGCTACGCTGGACGTGATCGTCTGCGATGCCGTCTGGGTGGAAGCACTGCTGACATCAGTACCCGATGCGCTCGAATATATCCCGCCTTCGACGGTGCCCGAAAGGGTGACACCGCTGTTGCCGGTGGCATAGGAGGACAGCGAAGGCACTACTCCGGCCTCGCCCTCAGCCAGCTTGCCGCTGACGGTGACGCTGCTGTCGCCACCTGCATTGGTGGTGGACGAAGAACTGGACGCGCTGGTCAGGCTGCGCGTGCCGTTGCCGCCCGACAAAACCTCAACCGATTTGCTTTCGCTGTTCGACTGGCTGTTCGCCGAGCCGGCTTGCGACGTCAGGCTACCATAAATTACGCCGGAAACGGTCGCGCTGCTCGCCTGGTCGGCGAGTTGGTTTACCGATCCATTGCCGTTGACGCCGAAATTCAGCGTGCCGTTGGCATTGGCATAAGTGCCGGTGACATTGCCGCCGGTGTGTGTCGTGACGGTCGTGGATTTGTCTTCGACAGAGGTCGTTACGACATCCAGCGCGGGCGGCGTCGCGATCGCGGTCGAAACCTTGGTCGTGTTGCTGCTGGTCGTCGCGTTGTCCGTGCCTTGACTGACCAAGCTGGTCGAACCGAATACAACACCGTCGTTGTTGTAAGTCACGTCACCACCCGCGCTCAGCGAGACATTGCCCTGCACTTGCCCACCAACTTCGTTGACGAAGCTGGCGGTGCCAGTGGTGGTTGCGCTGCGTGAGGTCGATTCGCTCTGGCTGGTTGTCTCGATCAGCGTAGCGCTGGTCGTGGTGCTACTGCCGACCTTGCCGCTGGAATTTGTCAGAGACCGGCGCGACGTGCCTGTGACATTGCCCTTGATCGTCCCGGCATTGTTCAGAACGACGCTATTGTCCCCGATGGCTGTGAAGTTGCCATCGACCGTCCCGGTCGCGCCGACCGCGCCGGTAGCGGCGCCGCCCGCCCCAACATTAGTGTCGCTATAGGTGTAGCCCGTGGGGGTCGAAGCATAATCATAGGCATTATTTGTAGCAGTCGAAGTAAGACTGACATTCCCGTCAACCGTGCCGTCGATCACTGTCGATGCGCTGCCTTGGCCATTTACGCTGACCGAACCTCCGACGCTGCCATCTTCGCCGACAGAAACGTCGGCGGCTTTGCCAACGGCAGTGCTGGTGGTTTTTGTTGAACCGCTGACCGGGACGGCGCCATCGACGACGCTGATATCCGTGTAGGTGGTAGAAGTGCCGTTCGAACTGGCATTCACATTGCCCGCAACCGCACCATCAATGGTTGCGCTGGCACCCCCGATGCCGGTCGCGCTGACAAGGGCCACATCGCCGTCACCGCCGACAGTTACATTGGCCGATCCGCCCCCGCGCGTGACGTCGTTGCGGACGGTGGTGGTGGTTACAGTGCCGCTGGTCACTGCATTGCTGCCGCCCACCGTTTCGGTCACGCCGCCGGCCGACGCGATGACATTGCGCGCCTTGGCGGAAACGGTCACTTCCGCGCCATTCAGGCCGGTCGCGTTCAGATTGCCGCGTACGCTGTCTTCAGCATCCGCCGCATCGCCGGCCTGCACAATGCTGGCTTTCCCACCAGCAAAGCTGGTCTTTGTAACGCCATCAACTGGCGCAGCGGCGGTATCCACCGTGATCGAGCTTGCCACGACATTACCCGACCGCACCGCGCCCGCAGCCGATGTCGTGATCGACACATTGCCCTGACCCGATGCCGTGATGCCGTTATAGATTTCGCCGCCATTAGTGATGGAGGCATCGCCGCCGAAGCCAACGGTGCGCAGCCCACCAGCGATCAGGCCGTTATTGGTGCCTTTGAAGCTGTTCGCTGCACCAGCCGCCGCACGGCCGTTGAAGATTGCGCCTGCGCCATCGGTCACTGAACCAGTCGCTGCATCGACCGCGCCGATCTTGCCATCGCTCAGAAATTCAATCTTGCCATCGCCTTGACCGGTGTTGGGATTCAGCACGATCGAATCGCCCAACACGACACCGGCTGACGGCACCGTCAGCTTTAGATTTGCGTCGTCGGGGGCCGTGATTGCAGTCACGATCGCCGCATTCACGGTGGTACCGGGCACCGACGTCGCGGGTGCGACTGGAGCGGGCACGCTGACATCACGCGCTTGTGCGGCGGAAGCCGCCATAAAAGCGACCGGAATAGCTGTCGAAATAAGCAGCGATTTTTGGAAATTCTTGAGCATGTTTCTACCATTTCCTTAGTGTTCTCAGGCGGCATAAAATGCCGCGCCCATTCGCTAATATTTAGCGGAGGGCGATCTGAGTTTTTTAAAATATGTGATTAGTTGGCGGTTGCAGCCATATAAATATTGGTCACGACATCAATTCCCCCCGGAAACCTAAATGATTGCACGCGACTGCATAGCTACGATATGATCGTAGCTTCGCCGTCAATTTGCGGGTGTATTGACATAAATGGCAATCACAACAGCCAACAGCTATCGACTGCAAAAAATGCATGTAAATAGTTCTAATGGTTGCGCGGAATTACAAATATTGTAACTGGCTGCTGGCTGCTGGCTGCTGGCTGCTGGCTGCTGGCTGCTGGCTGCTGGCTGTTTGGCGGCATCTTTGGGGGGTATTGCAGAGACTTTAGTTGTCTTTGGCGGGTCGCAAATATTCCTGTAATTTACAGGGTTACCGCAAATGACCAACATAGATAATTTCAATATAATTGAAGCTAGCAAAAGTTTTAAAAAAAATACGGAATAGATCTCCTTAGGGAAGAGGCTAAAATTCTCATTCTTTTGGAAAAGCACGGCGGGCTTTCTACAAAAAATCTAATGAGTTTTCTAAATATATCAAACAGGGGGTTTTATTTAAAAATAAAATCCTTAACTGAAGAAGGGAAAATATATACTGAGGAATGCAAAACAGACAGAAGAGTTAAAATAATAAAGATAAAAAATTAAATTAATTAATAATATGAGGTTGGCACGCCAAATTTTATTGAGTGAGGTTTGCTTGATCCAAAAATCACAAGTTTTGCATAAGTCGGAAAACCACCTAAATCTGCGGCTCTCGGGTATGCGAAAGATATTTGCATAAAGAAGGGCATTTCGGTTATAGTTTGGGCATGACCATTTATGGCTATGCCCGCGTCTCAACAGACGGCCAGACTCTCGATGCACAGCGAGCGGCACTTGTCGCCGCTGGGGCTGCGAAGGTGTTCCACGAAACCGCGAGTGGCATAAAGAGCGATCGCAAGGAGCTGGCGAAGGCGCTCAAGGTGCTGGGAGCAGGGGATACGCTGATCGTTACCCGTCTCGACCGACTGGCGCGCTCAACGCGCGATCTGCTCAACATTCTCGACACGGTGGCAAGGGCAGGGGCGTTGTTCCGCTCGCTCGGTGATCCGTGGGCCGATACCACAACCCCACATGGCCGCTTAATGCTGACGGTGCTGGGCGGGCTGGCCGAGTTTGAGCGCGAGCTGATCGTTACGCGGACAGGGGAGGGGCGCGCCCGCGCCGTGGCGCGCGGACAGCATATGGGACGCCCGCCAATGCTCACCGCCCATCAACGCACCGAAGCCCTGCGCGCGCTGGCCGATGGCAGCGCAACGCAAGCGGATCTCGCGCGCCGGTTCAACGTCAGCCAAAGCACCATATCCCGCCTTGGGAACAAGCTCATCCCCGCAAAGGCCCAACCACCATTGGATTCGGATACTGAGCGCGCAGCGCGGGTGTTCATGAGCCGCATATCAGGCCGCTACGCCGTTGATCGCGCCATTCTGTTCGGAAGCCGCGCCCGTCGCACACACAACGCGACAAGTGACGCTGATATTGCCGTGGTGCTGAAAGGCGAACACGGCAAACGGTCAACCACGGCAATCGACATGGCGGGCATCGCGTTCGACGTAATGCTGGAAACCGGAATCCTGGTCGAAGCCCTGCCGCTGTGGGGCGACGAAATGGAAAACCCTGAACAATTCAGCAATCCCGCCCTGATCCGCACGATCCAGCGTGAAGGGGTAGCCCTGTGAGCAAGCCCGTCACACCGGCATCCTATATGCGGAAGGCGGCTCAAGCCTTGGCAAGCGCGCATCAATTGCTTGCCGGTGGTGATGCTGATGGCGCTTGTAACCGCGCTTATTATGCCATGTTCGACGCCGCTCACGCGGCGCTCCGTTCTGCCAACGTCGCGGAAACCGCTTCCGCTACCAAAACCCATAGAGGATTGATTGCGGCCTTCGGTCAGCATCTTGTCCTTGGCGGACACGTCGCGTCAGAACTCGGCAGTTCGCTTAACAAGGTCGAGCGTCTCCGCCTGCTCGCTGATTACACGGGTGATCCTGTCAGCGACGATGACGCCGTATGGGCAGTCGGGCAGGCTGATATTTTCGTTGCGGCAATCCGCGATGCATTCGGCATCGCGTAGCCGCCTGCTTTCCTGAATGTTGACGCGCCGCTTCAAATCGGCAAACTATCAATAATTCATCCCTGAAAGTTTGCAAACATGAAAATTATCACGATTGCAGCGCAGAAAGGCGGTGCAGGAAAAACAACCCTGGCCGTTAATCTAGCTGTTGCCGCCCAGGCCGGAGGGATCAAAACTGCTCTGATCGACCTCGATCCGCAGGAAAGCGCAACCGCGTGGAGCGAGAGGCGAACAGCTGAACTGCCCCACGTCGAACCATTAAGCGCCCGTAGATTATCTCCCTGGATCAATGCAGCTGAAGCCGAAGGCTTTGCGCTGGCGATCATCGACACACCGCCTGCGGCAGGCGCAGAAGCAGCAGAGGCCGTGCAGCGTTCGGATATGGTTTTGATACCATGCCGACCTTCCCTGATCGACCTAGAGGCAATCAAACGCACCGCGCAGCTTATCACAGCGACCGGCAAGCAGGCCTTCGTCGTCCTGAATGGCGCACCGCCAACCGCCACTGCCTTGTTAGACGATGCTCGCACGTTGGCCGAGGCAACCGGCTTACAGGTTGCCCGCGCGGTAATCCGTGAGCGTAGTAGCTTTCGAGCTGCGTGGCCGTATGGCCTAGGCGTGATTGAGCATGAGCCGGAAGGGAAGGCCGCATTAGAGATTGCAGCTTTGCGAGATTTCATATTTGAATATTTGCAAATTATCAAACCGTCACATGTGAAGACGAAAGGTAAGGCTGCACATGGCTAGAAAATCCCTATTATCCGCCGCTATCGAGCGGCCGCAGGCCGAGGCTAACGAAAACACTATCCCGCAGCCTGTGGCAGATGCTGTACGGGCAGAGGCCAAGCGACCTAACAGTAACGCAGGCAAGTATCACTTGGGCGGCTATTTCGATCAGGATGATCCGACCGCTGAAGCCTTCCGCGTATTGGCTGCAAAGACCCGCCGCAAACAACAAGACTTATTGGGGGAGGCAATCAGCGACCTTGTGGCGAAGTATGATGCGCGAGCTAAATTCGGGTCATGACAAAACGCATCCGCGATCCCATGCTGGCACTGCTAGCGCAATGGATTACGTTCGTGTCGCTTTTTGCACCAGCCTAGAAAGGCAGCATCCGCATTCTTGAGGGGTTGCTGCCCCTTGTCATCCCAGAAGGCGAGATAATCACCCTTGAGCGCGTAAACATCATATCCTGGCGCGACCGTGCGGGCCTTTTCCAGGGCCTGGTTGGAGATCATAGGGAACAGCGTTTCTTGGGGCAGGGCCTTTCCCGCGCGGGGCGTGAAAGTCACCTGATCGCGGGTGTTGTCAAAGCTCAGCGCATAGTCCGGAAAATGACCATGGACATCGTCCTGGTCCACAATTGTCTTGATGAGACGCCGAAACTCAAAGTCGGTCGATTTGGACCCGCATTTGCGTTGCAGCGTATCCAGACCGAATTTGACAGCTTTGCCCGGCCACCCGCAATGCTTGCGGGCAATCTCGTATAGCCGCCTTTCCAGCGGCTTCCGTAGCCGAAAATATTGGCGGTTCAGGGTCAGCACTTCATTGGAACGGATCGCGTTGAACACCCAATCCGATAGCCGCACCTCGACCTCTTGCATCCGGCCTTCTCGCGTTTCGCGCATGATCCTCACACGATCGATCAGGCTGAAAATATCCAGCGCCTCAGTCCCACCAGTCAGGATATTGGTTTCAATTTGCGTTCCCTGAAGGCGTTTAAAGGCGCTGCGTAGCTGCTCATAGCCCCGGCCATCAGTTCCCCGATTGGTCGCCACCAATAGGTCATAGGCCTTGAAGCGCACGACCTGGTTGACTGGCTGTCCGGAGTTTAGCGCCGCCATGAGCTGGCTGATGCAATAGATCAGCACATCCCGGTCGTGAACTGTCGCCAGCCCCAGCTCGCCGGGAGACACGCGAACGAAGGTGGAGCCGTTGCGATATTCCCGCGCGGTCAGATCAGGCTTGGTGGAGATGCTGAATAAGGGATGCTCCATCGAGGCCATGTCCCCTTTGGGAGCGGCATCGAAAACGTCGCATACGAAAAAGTCCTGCTGAGGATAACGATCCGGTAGGAGAGGGGAGCGATCATCTGGATTCGTGTTATCACCCATAGCTGATACCTATCGTGTTTTCACCCATGGACCAATAGGCTTCGTGCTTTCACCCATTGAGCTGTGGACAACCCCTGTTTTCCTTTCGTGTTATCACCCATGATCTTTCGTGTTATCACCCATGATCTTTCGTGTTATCACCCATGAGAGTATTTTATAACTAACTGATTCAAAACAGAAAATCGGCACTTTATTTCAGCGTAACACAGATTCTAACACAATATAACACAAGGGCATTTTGGGAAAGCGAGGTGCGTTCCCCCACAGTAAAGCAAGGCAAGCGGAATTGGCCTAACGGCCAATGCGCTGTTTGGTGCGTGACGGCGATGCCGTCACAGGGCGACCTGCGGTCGCTGGGCTTCCGAGGGGGAAGTGGGGCGGGCGCAGCGTCCAATCGGACCCTAGCGCCTTGTGGAGGGGGCAGGGGCCGGCCAGGAGGCGAGGATTGGGCCTTCTCCCTTCCGCTGCACCCTTAGTTCCGATCGCGTGCCCTGTGGCCGCTCAGCCGGGAGCGCATGGCCGCTGTCGTCGTCGGTCAGCGCCCACATATCCTTGCCCGCGAAGCACCAGACCGAAACAGCGTCATCCGTCATTGTCCAACCTCTCAGGCGAGACCGCCTCCGCATCGAACGCCCGCTTGCCGCGCCGCTTCCAGAGCGCCAGCACGTCGCCGGCATCATCGCCTCGGGCGCGGGCCGCGCAATCCAGTAGAGCGCCGTAGAGGGTGGCGCGATCGTCGTCGGCGAGATCGACCAGGCCGGCTTTCTGGACGAGGCCGCCCAGTTCTATGAGATGGCGGGTTCGTTCGCGGCGTTGCACGACCCATCCTCTCGTATCGGTGCGGCGCGCGGCGGCTTCAACGCGGCGTAGCGCTTGCCCGGTTCGCGCCATCGCCTTGGCGGTCGCCGCGACATTATCCGCGAGCTTTCTTCCCGCGCCGCTGAAAGAAGGCGGAACCTTTCGCGCGCCACGCCTCCTTTTCTTCCGTGCTGGCCGATTCCACAGCGGCAAGCAGTGCGCCCGCCAGCGTATCGAGATCGAGCGCATCGGCTCCGGTGGACGTGACAAGCTCGCCAAGCTGCTGGACCTTCTTCACCTTCAACGCCCTGGCCTTGTCGCCAAGGGCTTTCAGCTCCGCGTCATAGTCGCGCGTTTTGCGCATCATTCTCTCCCTCGTGCCCGAAAACTGAAGCCGCAGGATAGCATGATCGCGCGCGCGAGGAACCGTTCCGAACAAAAAATGCGGCGAAGTCAATCACAGGAACGACAGGGAGTGTGAGTGCGCGCTTATACGTCGTTGCCGACGTGCGCTAAGAAAGGCAGTATAGCGGCCGTCATGGCGATCTACCATTTCTCAGCCAAGGTCATCAGCCGCGCCAATGGATCGAGCGCGGTTGCATCGGCCGCCTATCGTTCGGCGTCCGAGCTGCACGATGACCGACTCGGGCGTATCCAAGATTTCTCGAACAAGGCCGGTGTCGTCCATTCGGAAATCATGCTGCCCGAGGGTGCGCCGGAGCGTTTAAACGATCGCGCGACCTTGTGGAACGAGGTCGAGGCCGGCGAGAAACGCAAGGACGCGCAGCTTGCCCGCGAGGTTGAGTTTTCAATTCCGCGCGAAATGAATCAGGCGCAGGGCGTCGAGCTGGCGCGCGATTTCGTGAACAAGCAGTTCGTCGAACGCGGCATGGTCGCGGACCTCAATGTGCATTGGGACATGGGCAAGGACGGCCAGCCCAAGCCGCACGCGCACGTCATGCTGTCGATGCGCGAGGTAGGGCCGGAGGGGTTCGGCCAGAAGGTGCGCGAGTGGAACAGCGCCGAGCTTTTGAAAGGGTGGCGCGAGGCATGGGCCGATCATGTCAACGAACGGCTTGCGTCGCTCGATATTGATGCGCGGATCGACCATCGCACATTAGCGGCGCAGGGGATCGAGCTTGAGCCGCAGCACAAGATCGGGCCGGCAGCATCGCGGATGCCCGAACAGGGGCTTGAGGCCGAGCGGGTCGAGGACCATGCCCGGATCGCGCGCGCGAATGGCGAGAAGATCATTGCCGAGCCGGGGATCGCATTGGACGCGATCACGCGGCAACAGGCGACGTTCACCACCCGCGACCTGGCGATGTTCGTCCATCGGCACAGCGACGGCAAGGACCAGTTCGATTCCGCTATGAGCGCGGTGAAGGCGTCGCCCGAGCTGGTGGGGCTGGGGCAGGACGGGAAAGGGCAGGAGCGGTTCACCTCGCGCGAGATGATCGCGGTCGAGCAGCGGCTTGAGCGGGCCGCTGACAGGCTTGCAGAGCGGGGAGGGCATGGTCTCCCGGCAGCGGCCGTTAGGGGGGTGGCCGCTACCGGGAGTGATAGCCTGGTGCTGGGAACCCAGCAGGAAGCCGCGTTGGCGCATATCACCAGCCGGAACGATCTTTCAATCGTGGTCGGCTATGCCGGCACCGGCAAGTCGGCCATGCTGGGCGTGGCGCGCGACGAATGGGAGCGCGCCGGCTACACGGTGCGCGGTGCCGCCCTGTCGGGGATCGCGGCCGAGGGGCTGGAAGGCGGATCGGGCATCGCCTCGCGCACGATCGCCAGCCTCGAATATCAGTGGGGGCAGGGCCGCGAGCAGCTCGGGCCGCGCGACGTGCTGGTGATCGACGAGGCCGGGATGATCGGCACGCGCCAGATGGAGCGCGTGCTTGGCGAAGCCGAACGGGCCGGGGCCAAGGTCGTGCTTGTCGGCGATGCCGAGCAGTTGCAGGCGATCGAGGCGGGTGCCGCGTTCCGGGCGCTGGCCGAGCGGCACGGTGCCGCCGAGATCAGCGAGATACGCCGACAGCATGAGGATTGGCAGAAGGACGCCACGCGGGCGCTGGCGACCGGCAGGACCGGCGAGGCGATCCATGCCTATGAGCGTCATGGGATGGTCGAGGCGGCCGACACGCGCGAGCAGGCGCGTGCCGAGCTGGTGGACGGTTGGGACGCGCAGCGCCTTGCCGATCCGGACAAGAGCCGGATCATCCTCACCCACACCAATGCCGAGGTTCGCGATTTGAACCTGGCCGCGCGCGCACGCTTGCGTGACTCGGCTGCGCTTGGTCCCGACGTGGAGGTGAAGGCCGAGCGGGGCGCGCGGGAGTTCGCCAGCGGCGACCGCATCATGTTCCTCAAGAACGAGCGCGGGCTTGGGGTGAAGAACGGCACGCTGGGTAAGGTCGAGCGGGTTACGCCAGAGCATATGGCGGTCCGGCTCGACGACGGTCGATCGGTCGCGTTCGACCTGAAAGACTATGCCCATGTCGATCATGGCTATGCGGCGACCATCCATAAATCGCAGGGCGTGACGGTCGATCGGGCGCACGTCCTCGCCACCCCCGGCATGGACCGCCATTCGGCTTATGTCGGCTTGTCGCGACACCGTGACGGGGTGCAGCTCCATTACGGGCGCGACGACTTCGCCGATCAGCGCCAGCTTGTCCGCACCCTGTCGCGCGAGCGGTCGAAGGATATGGCGTCGGATTATCCGATGTATCGGGACCGCGACGCCGAGGTTCGTGACTTCGCCGATCGGCGCGGGTTGTCGGGCGAGATCCGCTTGCCGGATGCGCCCGAGAGGCAGGGGGTCGAGATCTTTGCGCCTCGCCGTGGATATTCGCGCGAAGTGCGTGAGGATCCACGGCCGATCAGCCGCGGCGATCAGGAGGCGAAGGCCGCGGGTGAGCGTCAGCCGCGGCGGGGCATGTTCGACGGATTCAAGCCGAAGCCGATCGAGCGACCCGCGCCGGGGCGTGTCCAGGGCGAGAAACCCAAGCGCGGCATGTTCGACGGGTTGAAGCTCGACGCGACGCCGGCGACGCCTTCGCCCGCGCGGGCCGATCGCGGCGAGGACCGCGCCTTCGCGCGCGCTGTCGAGCGGACCTCGCGCTCGGCCGAGGTGGTGTTGCAGGCGCGGGCATCGGGTGCGCCGATCCTTGAGCATCAGAAGGTCGCGCTCGAGCGCGCGATCCATGCGCTCGATACGCTCCGGCCGGGGGCTTCGGACGATATGACGGAGGCGATGAAGCGCAATCCTGAATTGCTGCGCGAAGCGGCGGCGGGGCGCAGCGGCCCGATGATCGAGGCGATGGCCCGAGAAGCCCGCGTGCGCGTCGATCCGGCTTTGCGCGCCGATCGGTTCGTGGAACGCTGGCAGGGCCTCAGCGCCGATCGGGACCGCCTCTATCGCGCCGGCGACATGTCGGGCCGGGAAAAGGCGGGGCAGGAAATGGCGGGCATGGCGAAAAGCCTTGAGCGCGATCCCCAGGTTGAATCGCTCCTGCGCGGCCGTAGTCGCGAGTTGGGGCTTGAGAGGGGCATCAACCAGAGCCGTGAGCTTGCCCGCGAGCTGACCCGCGATTTGGGGCTCGGCAGGGGCTTGGGGATGAGCCGGTAAGGAGAGGATATGGACGACGACCGCGAAGACATGGGCGAGGATGACGCGGCGCGGGCATTCGCCCAGCTTGGCCGCGAGGTGTCGTTGCTGCGCAGTGCCATCGAGGGACTGACGGCCGCGCGCGAGTCCATCGAGATACCCGATTATCAGCCGACGCTTGAGCGCACGGAGAAAATATTGGTGGCGCTCGCCCAGCGGATCGATCCCATCGCCAAAAGTCCGCTATTGTCGATGACCCCGGATTCCATGACGAGCCAGATCGCGACGGCGGCGAGCGGCGCGCGCCGCGAGGACGCGCGGCTTGTCGCCGAGGCACGCGCAGGGCTGGACAAGGCCGCCCGCGAGATCGGCAACCGGCTAGCATCCGCGCGCCGGGGCGACGAGCAGAACCGCTGGCTGGTGTGGGCCGGATTGGGCGGCGTGGTGTTGGGGATGTTGCTCTACGCCCTGGCGCAAATACCGCTCGCGCTTCTCGCGCCGACAAGCTGGCGCTGGCCCGAGCGCCTGGCGACGCGCGTTCTGGACGAGGGTAGCCCGTGGGAAGCAGGGCAACACCTGATGCAGACGGCCGCGCCCGAGAGCTGGGGCGTGATCGTCGCGGCGGCACCGCTCGCGGATGGCAACCGCGAGGCTATTCAGACGTGCCGCGAGAAGGCCGCCAAGGCCAAGAAGGCGGTGCGCTGCACGATCGACGTGAAGGCGGCGCAATAGGCATGGAGGTTTCGACCGAATTGGACCGAAATACTTTGGTGGCCTTGCTCGACCGGATGATAGGGTCGTGCGGCTGAGCGGAACAAGAAAGTGTCGTAAGGGGCATTATTTCTTTTCAAAAGTCCCATTCGGAATTAGGTTGGCGTAGCGGTCTGAGGCCGCCGTTTGCGACGGCGTCGGGCACGGAGAAGTCGTAGCTCCCGAGGAAATTGATGTGACGCCAGAATATCGGCGAGAGTCGAGCGATATCGGCGGGCAGCGGTGGCGCCCCGGCCTCGCTGAGTTGGCGCACGGTTTCCTGCATGTAGACAGCGTTCCAGTGGACGATGGAGTTGAGGGCGAGACCGAGGACCCCGAGCTGCTCCTCTTGGCCTTGACGCAAAGGGCTTCTGATTTCGCCCCGATCGCCGTGATGGACGCGCCGACCGAGCTTGTGGCGCAATTCCTGCCGGTTGAGCTGAAACAAGATCCGTCGGCGGAACGGTCGGTCGTCGATGTATCGCAGGATGTGCAGCGTCTTGATGATGCGCCCCAGTTCAGACAGGGCCTTGGCCAGGGTCGTTGGGCGGTCTTTGACCTGCAGCATGCGCATGACGCCTGCGGCCTTGAGGTGGCCGAGCTTGATCGACCCGGCCAAACGGATCAGGTCGGACCAGTTTTCCCTAATCAGATTGATTTTGATCCTGCCCCAGGCAATCTCATCGAATTGTCCGTAGCTCGCCTGGCGGTCGATGCGCCACAGCTTCGCGCCGCCGATGTCCGCCAGACGGGGGCTGAATCGGTAGCCCAGGAGCCAGAACAGGCCGAAAATTGCGTCGGAATAGGCAGCGGTGTCGGTCATAATCTCCAGAGGATCGAGCTCGGTTTCCTGCTCCAGCAGGAGAGCCAGGACGACCAAACTGTCGCGCAAGGTGCCGGGGATGACCGCTCCGGCCAGCCCGCTGAACTGATTGGAAATCATGTTGTACCAAGTGACGCCGCGCTCCTGGCCATAGTATTTGGGATTGGGGCCGGCATGTATGGCGCTCGACGGAGCGACAAACCGCATTCCGTCCGCGCTGGCCACCTCTCCGGCGCCCCAGTGGCGAACGATATCCAGGCGATTGTGGGCGGCAACGATCGCGGCGTTCGCCGCAGCTATGGTCTCAGGCCGAATGAAATTCTGATTGACCCAAGACAGCCGGTCGCGACGCAGAGCCGCAATTTCCGGGCGCACAACTGGCTCAAGACCGATGTTGCAGGCGCCGCCGACCAGGGTTGCGCACAGGCTTATCTCGAAGTGCTCGACGGTGGCCTGACGCTCGCTCAGATGGGTAAAGGACTTGGCGAATCCGGTTCGCGCCATGACTTCAAGAAAGATGTCGGGCATCCCCGCCTTCGGCATGCGCGTTTGGACGGCGCCGCGCAGCGCACGAAGGCTCTCGGATTCATCAAGCTTGTCGAGGGGCGTGACCACAATCCCGGTCTTGTCGGCGACCGTCTCGAAACGCAGGTCAGGATTGTGGCCGGCGCGCGCGACGACATGTCGATATGCCTCGTCGAGAAGGCGGGAGAGACCGTCAATCTCAGTGTCGGCTTCCAGAGATCGGCCCAGGGCGCGTGCCACCATCAACCTGGAATTGTGCCAGGACTCGCCCTCGAGCATCCCGCGCCGAGGATCTCCGTATCGGATGCCGGGCTTGGCGAACACATCGCGATGCTTGATCGCGAGACGCCATGCATCGATGATCGCGAAGACATAGGCTTTCGGGTCCCGCACACTGCCTTCATGATCCAGGACATGTTGCCTCCACGCCTTTGGGATCGCAGCGGTCGGTGCGCCGCGCATCTTGGCGAGAGACGACCAGTCGTCTACGCCCTTGAGGTAGCTGATCGCGGCCTTGACGTTTTTGCCGCCCGGGGCGGCGTCGGTCTCGATGCGGTTGGTGATTTCGAAGAACAATTTCCGGGCACCCCGCCACTTTCTCCGCAGTTGGTCGTAGGGCTTGCTCTCTGCGGGCTTGGCGATCGCCTCCACCTTGGACATGGCGGCCTCGATGTCGGGACGGGGCAACCGCTCGAAGAGCACATCTCTCCATTCATTGAGGGGCAGGACATCGTCGGTCAAAACCAACAGACCCATCGCGTGGAGCAGCATCGCGGCGCCATCGAGATCGCGCAGACTGCGCAGACGGTCCTGTTTGTCGGCGGCTTCGGCCCCCTTCACCAAATCGGCAAGCAGAACCTCGGCCAGCTCGGCGGCATCGTCCTGGGCCGCCGCTTCGAGCGTATGGAAGAGCGCGGCTACAGTCGCGGTTCGACGAGGCTCCTGAAGGGCCGCAATGGCCGAAGGCTTGCTGACACGCGCTACCCGCGCGAGCCGCTCAAGGGTTGTCGCGGGAACACCCCTTGGTGGCGCCGGCCGCAGATTGAACGCCCGGACCGCATCGAGCCGATCAAGGTGACGGAAGAGCTCGGTCGGCATGCGCTTGGAGGGCACTGTCCGCAGCGCGTCCAAGGCGGCGAACGTGGATGTGTCGCCATCGTCAAACAGGGCGGCGATGCGCGCGCGTTGGTCATCGCTCAAGCTGGCGACCAGATGGCGCCAAAGCCTGGTCCGCGCACGATCGCGGATTCTGCCGACCAATCGCTCGACGACCGTGACGCCTGGCAGCAGCACCTTGTTGGCGATCAGCCAGGCCGCCGCTCGATCAATCAAGGGGCCGGGCCGCTCGTCGCCGCTCCAACAAAGGGCGTAGAGCCATCTGGTCAATCGGAAACGCGCCACCGCGTTGTCGCCAAAGTCCGTGAAGCCGCAGTGCGTCCGGATGAGCGCGAGGTGCCGGATGCGCCGGCTTCCCGCAAAATAGGCGTCCACGTCCGTGGCGGGCTCAAGAGCGAGTTGTTCGATCACGGTCGCCAGGACCGACGCGGGGATCTCGGAAGGAGAGACTGGAAATGCGCCCAGAAACCGGGCGCTCGTCAGCATCACGGTGAAGCCGAGCCGATTATGGTCTCCGCGCAGAGTTCCAATGAGGTCGCGATCAGTTTGGTCCAGATGGAAATATCGCGCGAGTTGGTCGGCCGACGGTTCGCCGTCGAAGCGAGAAAAGCCCTGACGCTGGGCATCAGTGAGGTGACGGGTGGGCATACCGTGCGAAACTTCCAACTTTTGCGAAGGGGACGGCCGATGCCGATAAACAAGGCGAATTTCTTCGCAAAATATATGTGCGAAATAAAGTCGTTTTGCAGCAACTTTCGCACAATGGCGGGAGCCTCCGCATGAAGCTCGGCTACGCGCGCGTCTCCACCGAGGATCAGAACCTGGACATCCAGTGCGCTCGGCTCTCGGAGGCTGGCTGTGAAATGATGTTCGACGAGAAAATATCAGGGGCCGCTCGTGGCCGGCTCGAGCTTGAAAAGCTGATGGGCCACCTGCGCAAAGACGATGTTCTCGTCGTCACCCGCCTCGATCGTTTGGCGCGATCCACCATCGAACTCTTGCACATCGCGGAACGTATCAGGGAAAAGCAGGCAGGATTACAATCGCTTGATGAACCTTGGGCCGATACCACGTCCCCGTCTGGCGTGATGATCATGACCGTATTCGCCGGGATCGCCCAGTTCGAGCGGTCTCTAATATTGAGCCGAACCGACGAGGGTCGAAAGGCGGCTATGGTGCGCGGCGTGACCTTCGGACGCCCAAAGAAAATGCGACCCGATCAGGCCGAGCTTGCTCGCCAACTTGTTCTGGAGGGCAAATCAATCAGCTCCGTCGCCAGGACCTTCAATGTTCACCCGGCCACTATCTATCGCTGCATTGAGCCAAACGGCTCCTTATGACACTTTTCTGTTCCGCTCAGCCGCACGACCCGGTTTCAGTATCGACCATAATTCTACGCGCCCCTTAACCGGCCATTTAGATCAACCGATCCCCCAAGACGAACATTTTGCACGTCCGTGTGGAGCACAGAGCCAGACGACGCGTTGCTGCGCTGATCGGTGGAACGGCTGCGTAGATGCTTGGTGCGACATGACTACACAAGGCGGGATCAGCGGCCTTCGCGTGCTGGTTGTCGAAGATGATTATTGGGTCGCGGCCACGCTGGTCGAGATAATATCCGAAGCAGGCGCGGAAGTTGTCGGCCCTGTCGATTGCGTGCGGGGCGCCCTCGCAGCGCTGGACTCGTCGCCTCATGTCGCCAGCCTCGATGTGCAACTTGGCTCCGAAACCTCGTTTCCGATCGCGGACGAACTGGACCGGCGCGGCGTGCCCTTCATCTTCGCCACGGGTGCGGCCAGCATGATCCCGGCTGTCCACGCCTCACGCCCGATCTGCCACAAGCCCGCGTCGCGCGAGCTGCTGATCGGGGCGCTTTCTCGCGCGCTCAATCCTGCCTAACAGGGCAGCTTCACTGACGCGATGCGAGAGGCTCAAAAGGAAACACCCCCTCGTCGTCCAGCAGTTCGCCGGGTTGCATCGGACCGGCTCCGGTCGCGGCGTCGATCGCGGCTTGCAAATGGACGGCGGTGTCCGTCGCGCCTCGGCCGCTCCGATCCAGTTGGGCCAATGCCATCCTCATAAGCGAGAGGGCTGTGTCGTCATTCGTCATAGACCACAAATAGCCCAGTATCTTATGCGCTTCGCCCGAAATGCCGACGATGGCGTCGCCCTTCGATACGGCGAATCTGGGGACGTCGAACAGGAAGAACCAGTTCAGCGGCCGCCAGCCCGCCGATGTCGTGATCCATCCGGACAGGGGCACCAGCAACATGAAAGCGTAGAAAGTATAATGGGTCGTTTTGGCGACCAGCCTTTCCCAGGCAGGCAACCCGCCGGGAAGGGGGGCTGCCGATGTGTCAGTCGCCAGATCAGCCGCGCGACCGCTAGCGCCAGCACGGTCTGCCCTGTCGATTTGTGCAGGGGCATGACCTGCCAATGCCGGGGAAGGGACTCATGCGCGATGCCCCGCCACAGATTGAAGAGGATCAGGATTGCCATGATCGAGTGCAGAGTGCGCGAAAAGACTATATCTTTCCATGGGCTGCTCCTGACCCTGCAACCGCCCTATCCCTGACGATTGGCGACCAGATTGTCCACTACGGAAGGGTCGGCCAGCGTGCTCGTGTCGCCCAGCGCCTGGGGTGAAACTTCGCCCTCCGCGATCTTTCGCAGGATGCGGCGCATGATCTTGCCGCTCCTCGTCTTGGGCAATCCGGGCGCGAACTGGATGACATCGGGCGTGGCGATCGGCCCGATTTCGCTGCGAACCCAGTTGACCAGGGTCTTGCGCAGCTCGTCGCTTGGCTGCTCATGGGCGTTGAGCGTCACATAAGCGTAGATGCCCTGGCCCTTGATATCATGGGGGAAGCCGACGACCGCCGCCTCTGCGACCGCTTCGTGCAGGACGAGCGCGCTTTCCACCTCGGCCGTGCCCATGCGATGGCCCGACACGTTGATGACATCATCGACCCGCCCTGTGATCCAGTAATAGCCGTCCGCATCGCGCCGCGCTCCGTCTCCGGTCGTATATTTGCCGGGAAAGGTCGCGAAATAGGTCTGGAAGAACCGCTCATGATCGCCCCAGACGGTGCGCATCTGGCCGGGCCAGCTCTGCGCGATCACCAGATTGCCCTCGGCCGCGCCCTCCAGCACATGGCCTTCGCCGTCGACGATCTGCGGCACCACGCCAGGCATCGGCAGGGTGGCGGAACCCGGTTTCAGGTCGGTCGCGCCCGGCATGGGGGCGATCATGGCCGCGCCCGTTTCGGTCTGCCACCAGGTGTCGATGATGGGGCAGCGGTCCTCTCCCACGACATGATGATACCAGCGCCACGCTTCGGGATTGATCGGCTCGCCGACGGTGCCCAGCAGGCGCAGCGACTTGCGGCTCGTCCGGGTAACGAACTCGTCGCCCTCCTTCATCAGCGCCCGCAGCGCAGTGGGGGCGGTGAAGATGGTCTGCACCTGATGGCGGTCGACCACTTCCCAGATGCGGCTCGGGGTCGGATGGTTGGGAACCCCCTCATACATCAGCGTCGTCGCGCCGTTCGCCAGCGGTCCGTAGACGATATAGCTATGCCCGGTGATCCATCCGATGTCGGCGGCGCACCAGTAGATGTCGCCCGGTCGATAGTCGAAGCACAGCTCGTGGGTCAGGCTGGCCCAGAGCAGATAGCCGCCGGTCGTGTGCAGCACGCCCTTGGGCTTGCCGGTGGAGCCGGACGTGTAGAGGATGAACAGCGGGTCCTCGGCGTTCATGGGTTCGGGCGGGCAGGTCGCCGGCGCCTTGGCCGCTTCCTCGTGCAGCCATAGGTCGCGGCCTGCCTGCATTGCGGTGGCACCGCCCGTCGCCTGGACGACCACGACCTTCTTGACGCCCGGACATTCCTTCAGCGCCGCGTCGACATTGGCCTTGAGCGGCACCTTCCTGCCCGCGCGACGGCCCTCGTCGGCGGTGACGACCAGCGTCGAATCGCAATCGACGATGCGGCCGGCCAGCGCCTCGGGCGAAAAGCCGCCGAACACCACCGAATGGATCGCGCCGATGCGGGCGCAGGCGAGCAGGGCGAAAGCGGCCTCCGGGATCATCGGCAGGTAGATGGTGACCCGGTCACCCTTCCGCGCGCCTGCCGACTTGAGGACGTTGGCGAAACGGCAGACCTCCTCATGCACCTGCTTGTAGGTATAGCGGCGAGGTTCTTCCTCCGGCGAATCCGGCTCCCAGATGATTGCGGTCTGGTCGCCGCGCGTGGCCAGATGCCGGTCGATGCAATTCGCGCTGACGTTGAGAACGCCGTCGGCGAACCACTGAACGCCGAAATCGGCTTCATGGAAGCTGCTTTCATTGGCCCGGGTCGGGAACGTCTGCCAATCCAGCCGCCGCGCACGCTCCAGCCAGTAAGCGTCGGCATCCTCGATCGATCGCCGATACTCTTCCGCTCGCCCCTCCCGATCCAGCAGCGCAGTGGCCGCCCAAGCAGAAGGAACCGGGAAAAAATCGTCGGACATTTGGAGCATCCTTTCCTGTGCGAGGTTCTCGCCTTGCAGGCTTTGTCCGACATTCCCCAAGTGGCCTGCCGCTTGACTTCAAGATCGCCTGATTTTGCTCGCTGGGCAAGCGTTTTTCGCCCCGAGCGGTGTCTGTCGTCGCGCAAACGGCCGAAGTCGGGTGGATCAAGCCT
>Ga0209066_10002305_pt1 | contig 23382 bp, 21 predicted proteins | sample All_14_2_FD_187198 | JGI IMG/M metagenome (GOLD analysis project Ga0209066, IMG submission 187198) | Freshwater microbial communities in response to fracking from Pennsylvania, USA - Allegheny Zone_MetaG_DW_15 (SPAdes) (version 2) ... | reverse complement strand
GATTGCATCGTTACGCGGGTTTATTCAGTTAGTCTTGCTTTGTGGTGTGTTGCGCTCTGTTCGTCTTAATTTGGGGAGTTCCACAAGCAAGACACCTGATAAGGTGACCAGCCCACCGATCAAGTGAAAGCTGTGCAATGCCTCATTTAAAACACCAACTGCGATGAGGGTGACCAAGACGGGTAACAAGTTCATGAACAGCATGGCGCGGTTGGCCCCTAGATGTACAACGCCTTGCATCCAGAAAAAACCAGCAACAATCGATGAGAATATGCCGGCAAATAAAATCAATGGCAGGTTTTCTGCGGTGATGGGAGAGGCCGGGGATAGCCAATAGACGGGCAGCAACATCACCACGGCAAATATGATTTGTAAGTAAAGCATTTGCCATGGAGGCAGTGGTACTGCCCATTTGCGCAGCAAGACGCTGTAGGCGCCGTAGGCAATGGTGCCAATAAGCATCAATCCATCGCCAAGGGCAATGCCTTGGCTTAGTAAGTGCTGGGGCTGGCCTTTGGTGACCAGAACCAGAATGCCGAGCATGGATAGCGTTGCGCCGACAACCAGCAATAGTGTGGGGCGTTCCTTGAGCAAGAGCGTGCTGAATAGAATCGTATTTAACGGCATCAAAGAGCCGATCAATCCCATATTGGTCGCTGAGGTGCTTGCCGCAGCATAGTAGGCCAAGCTTTGAAAGAGCACCATGCCGAGAAAAGAGAAGACGATGATTTTTGGCAGGTGATTAATGACGATGTGTTTATTGCGCCAAACTTTGGGTGCCATGAACGGCGTCATGACCAGGCTTGCCAATAGCCAGCGGTCAAGCGAAATGACGCCAGGATCAATAACTCCCGCAGACAGTTTGCTAACGATGGTATTGATTGCCCAAATAGCGATGGCGATAAGTGGGAAAGAAAGGTATTTAATTGGCATGGCTGGCATGGCACATGAGATGGCTGGTTTGTGCAAAGGCTGAGAGGCTTTATTGACCTGACTCGGTGGGTTGGCGCCGTCCTGCCAGCGCCGATATTTTCATTTGGCGGGCGGGAGAAGCAAAGGTGATAATGACCATCATATTTGCAGTGCAGCCAGCAGGTCTTGTTCCAGTTTGACTAAGGTGCCGGTTTGCGTCAATTCTTTGCCGCTGAGTAAAAAAACGTCTTCTACGCGTTCGCCCAGGGTACCAATTTTGGCGGTATGCAGACGAACCTGGTGATCATCAAATATACGTGCGATGGTGTATAGCAAGCCAGGACGATCGACGGCGCAGATGTTCATCAAGAAGTGGTCGCCGCGTTCGTCGGGTCGAATTTCACATGTAGGGGTGAGCGGAAAGTGCTTTACCATGCGTGATAACCGACCAGTGGGTACAGCAGGTATGGCTGGGCGCTGGGTCAGTTGTTTGGTCAGATCATGTTCGATCAAGCCGATCATGTCGCGATAGGCGATGTCTTCGCTGGGCGTAAAGATGATGAAGCTATCCAGGGCATAACCATGTCGCGTGGTATGAATGCGTGCATCCAGAATGCTGTATCCCAGCACAGCGAAGAATCCGCACAAGCGAGCAAACAACTGGGGCTGATCTGGGCAGTAAACCATGACCTGCAAGCCTTCACCGCTAGGGTTAAGGTGCGCGCGAACTACAGGCTCTGGCGAGTCGCTGCAGTGATACAAGTGTCGTGTATGCCAAGCAATGTCTTCTGCAGGATGGCGCATGAAATAGCTGATGTCGAGTTGTTCCCATAAGGGCAGCTCGATGCCTTTGCGCAGGCCGTAATAACGCAACGCACTACGGGCGTCTTCTTGCTTTTCTGCAACACCGGCCAATTGAGGTATGGTGTCTCCGGCAATGAGTTTGGCGGTCATGCGATACAGGTCTTCGAGCAATTTACCTTTCCAGGCATTCCACACTTTAGGGCTTGTGCCACGCACATCTGCTACAGTCAATAAATACAGTGCAGTCAATCGCCGGAGATTGCCTGTGCGCTGAGCAAAACGGGCGATCACTTGCGGGTCAGAGAGGTCTTGCTTTTGCGCTACTTGTGACATGGTCAAGTGTTCTGCCACCAAAAATGCGACGAGTTCGGTGTCTTCTTCTGTCAGGTTATGTTCTTGACAAAATTGTCTTGCGTCACTCACGCCTAGCGCGGAATGGTCGCCACCGCGGCCTTTGGCAATGTCATGAAACAAGGCAGCCAGGTACAGCAGCCAATGACGATCAAAGCCCGCGATCAGGCGGGAGCAAAATGGGTATTCATGCGCAAACTCGGGCATGACAAAGCGGCGCAAATTGCGCATGACTTGCAAAATGTGTTGATCTACGGTGTAGACATGAAATAAGTCATGCTGCATCTGGCCCACGATGCGACCAAAGGCTGGCAGGTAGCGGCCTAGAATGTCAAATTGATTCATTCGGCGCAAGGCGTGAATTAAGTGTGGCTGCTGAAATAGTTGAATGAACATCGCCCGATTGGCTGGGTCAGCGCGAAACTTTGCATTGACTAAGTGCCGCGCTCGCCACAGCGCACGCAGCGTGCGTGGTGTCATGCCCTTGATTTCGCCCCGCTGCATTTGAATGAGAAAACATTCCAACAAGGTGTGTGGTGCGTCTTCAAAGGTGTTTTCATGCCGAACATCCAGGCGGTCGCGGACGGTTTGAAAATGCTGGTTGATGACAATCTGTGCGCGGACTTGCTTGGGTAGTAAATAATCATCCAGCGCTTGCAAGGTGAGGGTGTTAAGTTGCGTCACCATTTTGGCTGTTTTGTAATAGTGTTGCATTAACACTTCAGAAGCGCGTTTTGCGCTAGTGGCATGCATGCCTAGCGTGTCAGCAAGTTTTTCCTGGTAGTCAAACAGGAGACGATCTTCACGGCGATGAGCCAGTAAGTGCAAATGGATACGCAATTCGCGCAGACGACGCTCGCAGCGTTCAAATTGTCGGGCTTCAAGATGGGTAATCAAGCCTGCATGGACGAGCGATTGCCAGGAGTCTCCCAAGTTAGCTGCGCGTGCAACCCAGTGAATCACTTGCAAGTCACGCAAGCCGCCTGGGCTTTCCTTGCAGTTGGGCTCGAGGCTATAAGGTGTGTCGTGATACTTTGCATAGCGTTCGGCTTGTTCTAACTGCTTGGCTTTGAAAAAAGCGACAGGGTCAAGGGCTTGCCGAAAACGTTCTTCAAATCTTGCAAACAGAGCAGCATTTCCCACCAGGTAACGCGCTTCAAGCAGGGATGTTTGTATGGTGATGTCCTGAGCAGACTCTGATAAGCACTCAGTAATTGTGCGGACACTATGGCCAATGTCCAGGCCGATATCCCACAACATTCCGACGAAGGTGGAAATTTTTTCGTTATATAGCGTAGTTTGATTGGCTAAGCTGATGGCATCATGAGGAAGATCATTTGCCATTGACTCAGCTTCAGGCTGCAATATCAGCAGATCAATATCTGATGCTGGGTAAAGCGCACCGCGTCCATAACCACCAACAGCGACTAACGTTGCGCTTGCGGGTAAATCGAGCGTTATCCAAAGTTCATGCAATGCCTCATCAATCACGTGGGCACGGTTTGCGAGTAATTCGCGACTATGTTGGTTGTTGTGCCAGGTATTGGCTAATTCCGTATTTTTTGCAACTAGCCGCTCCTTCGTGGCCAGCGCTAAGGCACGCAGATCAAGCATTTTGATATAAGGTTATGGCTGAATGGTGATATGGCTTGGGCAGGGAGGGGTGCCCGCAGACACTGTTAACACCTCAACTCCAGTTTCAGTCACCGCGAGTGTGTGCTCGAACTGTGCCGACAGGCTGCGGTCTTTAGTGACAATTGACCAGCCATCGGCAAGTTCTGAAATCGCGGCTTTGCCAGCATTGATCATCGGTTCGATGGTAAAGACCATGCCGGGCTCCATGATCGGGCCGCTGTTGGCGCTGCCATAGTGCAATACTTGGGGTTCTTCGTGAAACTTGCGACCAGTGCCATGACCACAAAATTCACGCACTACGGAAAAGCCTTCAGCCTCTGCATATTTTTGAATTGCTGCACCAATTGTGCCCAGGCGCATCCCAGGCTTGACTTGAGCAATGCCTATCCACATGCACTCAAACGTGACTTTTACCAGCCGTTTGGCAAGGATAGATGCTTCACCCACAATAAACGTTCTGCTGGTGTCCCCATGCCAGCCATTTTTGATATTAGTGATGTCCAGATTCACAATATCGCCATTTTTCAAAGGCCGATCATTTGGTACGCCGTGACAAACTTGATGATTAATGGAAGCGCAAATCGATTTTGGATACGGGGTATGACCAGGTGGCGCATAATTTAGCGGGGCAGGGATGCAGTGCTGCACATTCACCGTATAGTCGTGGCAGAGTTGATCCAGTTCGGCAGTGGTAATGCCCGGTTTCACAAAAGGCTCGATGTAATCTAAAACTTCAGCAGCCAGACGGCAAACCTCACGCATTTGAACGATATCGTCGGCGGTTTTAATGGAAATGGACATGAGGAATCGCGTGTTGTGAAAGTGATAAAGCGTCTCATTTTAACAGGCCAAGGACGCGCGCCGTATCACCAGCACCGACTTTTCAAGTCAAGCGCATTTGTTTGAACAGGTCTGTTAAACATATTTAAACAATGCTTCTTTGCTATAAACCTTCTTGCTATCAACCTTCTGTTGACGTGATTTTTCAAAGGCAGCACAAGCGCCAATGAGGCTTGCATCCTGAGGGGATGGCGGCTAGAATGCGCGTTCTGTTGAGGATGGTCCTTGACAGATAATCCACACGCTTGGCACCGATAGGGTGGCTTGCAGGTTAGCGCCTGCAGTGCAGCACGGCCAAGCGGCGGTTCAACCCAATCGGAGATACTCGATGAGCACTACCATGCGCCAAATGTTGGAGGCCGGCGTTCATTTCGGCCACCAAACCCGTTTTTGGAATCCCAAGATGGCCCCATTTATTTTTGGCCATCGCAACAAAATTCATATTGTTAACCTTGAAAAAACCTTCGTTAAATATAACGAGGCAATAGCTTTCGTGCGCAAGCTGGCAGCTAAAAAAGGTACTGTATTGTTTGTTAGCACCAAACGCCAAGCGCGTGAAATTATTGCAGAAGAAGCTGCACGTTGCGGCATGCCCTATGTTGACGACCGTTGGCTGGGTGGCATGATGACTAACTTCAAGACCTTGAAGTTATCGGTCAAGCGCCTGAACGAATTAGAGCAAATGGATGCCGATGGTGGCTTTGCCAAGCTGACCAAAAAAGAAGCCCTTACCTTGCAGCGCGAGATGGATAAGTTAAGGAAGTCCATCGGTGGCATCAAGGAAATGAATGGTCTGCCTGATGCTATTTTTGTGATTGATGTTGGTTACCATAAAATTGCCATTACAGAGGCGGGCAAGCTGCGTATTCCAGTTGTTGGCGTGGTTGATACCAATCATTCCCCAGCAGGTGTTGATTATGTCATTCCTGGTAACGATGACTCCACGCGTGCGATTCGCTTATATGCTCGCGGTATAGCTGACGCTGTTCTTGAGGGTAAAAACCAGGCGATGGGTGATCTGATTCAGGAACTTGCCGGTGAAGAAGAATTTATTGAAGTAGATGAAGAGGATGCATCCGCAGCGTAATTGATTTTTGCGGGTTATGGCGGGGGGCTCTTTAGGTGATTTATCTATAAGGCCCCCCGTTTTTTGATGTGTTGTATTTGATTGAATCAGGAGTCAAAGATGGCGGAAATTACCGCAAGTATGGTCAAAGAACTGCGCGAAAAAACCGATGCCCCCATGATGGAGTGCAAGAAGGCGCTGACAGAAGCTGCTGGTGATATGGAAAAGGCAGAAGAGGTTCTGCGCGTCAAGCTAGGTAGCAAGGCATCCAAGGCGGCTAGTCGTGTGGCGGCTGAAGGTGTTGTGTCTATCCACATCAGTGCAGATGGCAAGGTTGGCAGCATGTTGGAAATCAATTCGGAAACCGACTTTGTTGCCAAGAATGATGACTTCCTGAAATTGGCCGCAGATTGTGCTGCTTTGATTGCGACGAAAAATCCTGCGGATGTGGCTGCATTATCAGCTTTGGCATTGAATGACGGCACAGTTGAATCCGCACGTGCTGCACTGGTTGGCAAAATTGGTGAAAACATGAGTTTGCGCCGTTTTGTGAGGGTCGTAGCGCAAGGTCGGTTGGCTTTATATATTCACGGTGGTTCCAAGATTGGTGTTCTGGTTGATGTGGTTGGTGGTGATGAGGCTTTAGCCAAAGATATCGCTATGCACATTGCGGCTTCCAAACCAAAGTCTCTAGACGCTACCGGCGTGCCGGCCGAACTTTTGGAAACTGAACGTCGTATCGCGATTGAAAAAGCGCGTGAGTCAGGTAAGCCGGAAGCGATGCTGGAAAAAATTGCTGAAGGTACCGTGCAGAAGTATTTGCGCGACGTGACCTTGTTAGGCCAGATTTTTGTGAAAGCAGAAGATGGCAAGCAAACCATTGAGCAGTTGCTGAAAGCCAAGGGCGCTTCTGTTGCCAGCTTTACCTTGTATATCGTGGGTGAAGGTATCGAGAAAAAAGTCACTGACTTTGCTGCTGAAGTCGCGGCACAAGCGGCAGCAGCTAGCGGTAAGTAACCAATGACGACGCCTAAATTTCGCCGCATTTTGCTCAAGATTTCGGGCGAAGCACTGATGGGTGATGATGCCTATGGCATCAACACGCCAATGCTCAATAGCATTGTGGCAGAGATTAAAGGCGTCGTTGATTTGGGTGTGCAAGTGGGTATTGTTGTCGGTGGCGGAAATATTTTCCGTGGTATGGCTGGTGTCGCCACCGGCATGGATCGTGCTACTGCTGATTACATGGGTATGTTGGCCACTGTAATGAATGGCATGGCGCTGTCAGACGCCATGCGCCAGGCAGGTATGGGCGCGCGTGTGCAATCTGCGCTTAATGTCGATCAAGTGGTCGAGCCTTATATTCGCGGTAAAGCCATCCGTTATCTGGAAGAGGGTAAGGTAGTGATCTTTGCTGCAGGCACAGGCAATCCATTTTTTACGACTGATACAGCTGCTGCACTGCGTGGGGCTGAAATTGGTGCAGAAATGGTTTTAAAGGCGACTAAGGTCGATGGTATTTATACCTCAGACCCGAAAAAGGATATGTCTGCTACGCGCTTTGCCCGGATTAGTTTTGATGAAGTGATGCAACGGAATTTGGCAGTAATGGATGCAACGGCTTTTGCCTTGTGTCGTGATCAAAAACTGCCTATCAATGTGTTTTCTATTTTCAAGTCTGGTGCGCTCTTGCGTGTTGTGATGGGCGAAGATGAGGGTACGCTGGTTCACGTTTGAGTTGTAACCATAGTTTAATTAAGGAGTCTTTTGGTGATACCCGAATTAAAACAAGTCACTGAGCAAAAGATGAAGAAAAGCCTAGAGTCCTTGCAGGCTGATTTAGGAAAAATTCGCACGGGTCGTGCCCATACAGGTATTTTGGATCACGTGCAGGTTGATTATTACGGCTCGATGATGCCAATTAACCAAGTGGCAAACATTACCTTGCTCGATGCGCGAACCATTGGTGTTCAGCCTTGGGAAAAGCCCTTGGTTGCCAAGGTAGAAAAGGCGATTCGTGATTCGGATTTGGGTTTGAACCCTGCATCGCAGGGTGATGTGATTCGTGTGCCGATGCCTGCGTTAACAGAAGAGCGTCGTAAAGATTTAATTAAAGTCGTGAAGCACGAAGGTGAAAATGCCAAGATTGCATTACGCAATTTGCGCCGTGATGCCAATACGCATTTGAAAGAAGCCTTGAAAAAGAAAGAAGTTTCAGAGGACGATGAGCGTCGTGCGCAAGATGAGATTCAAAAACTGACGGATCGTTACGTGTTGGAAGTCGACAAGTTACTAGCAGACAAAGAAAAAGACTTAATGGCAGTCTAATTGTCTGCGTCAGCTTGAATTTTCATTCGCTGTCACGCGGCAATTATTATGTGAGGGCAAGTACGGATGGCAGCGCATACCAGCTCTACAAAAGCAATACCCCAGGTGAGCAAAGTGCCTCGGCATATTGCCATGATTATGGATGGCAATGGGCGTTGGGCAAAAAAACGCTTTTTACCGCGTGTTGTAGGTCATAAGCGTGGTGTGGATACTGTGCGTGAGATGGTCAAGGCCTGCATAACTCAAGGGGTTGAGTACCTGACCTTATTTGCTTTTTCATCTGAAAACTGGCGTCGTCCAGCCGATGAAGTTTTGTTTTTGATGAAGTTGTTTGTGGCAGTGCTACAAGCTGAGATCAGTAAATTGCACGCTAATGGCGTACGTTTGCGCGTTGTGGGCGATCTGAATGCTTTTGAACCGCACTTGCTTGCATTGATTCGTGAAGGAGAGTCCCTCACCGCGAAAAACACTCGTCTTACGCTCACTATTGCGGCGAACTATGGCGGTCGTTGGGATATTTTGCAGGCAGCTAATCAACTGGCTTTGGCACACCCAGAAAAAATTGGGCATTACACAGAAGATGATTTGATTCCTCATTTGGCCTTGGCTCATTCGCCTGAGCCGGACTTGTTTATTCGCACAGGCGGCGAGCAGCGCATCAGTAATTTTCTCTTGTGGCAGTTAGCCTATAGCGAGCTTTATTTTACAGATACGCTTTGGCCTGATTTTACCGATGCAGCTTTGCAAGAAGCGATTGCTTCTTATCAGCAACGTGAGCGTCGCTTTGGTCGGACGGGCGATCAGACCAAGCTGGCAAGCTCAGCCGCCGTATCACCAGCGCCGACATGATGATCGTATGCTTGCGAGTTTTTATTGTTGATTGATCAGCGCTGATTACAATTGATGTCCAATCTTCAACTCCGCATGATTACCGCAAGCTGTCTGATTGCGGCACTGATTTGCATACTGTTTTATCTGCCAAGCTTTGCAGCACCCATTGCATTTGCCGTGATTGCTGCCTGTGCAGCTTGGGAGTGGGGTGGGTTTATGCAGCAATCACCCTCAGCGCGTGTGTTGTACGGTTTGGTCACGCTTTTATTTTGCTGGCAAATTTATATTTTTTCTAGCCAGTGGACGCCTGTTTTACTCATGCTGTCGGTTGCTTTTTGGTTCATCGTAGTTCCATTATGGCTATCGCGTAAATGGACATTGCGCGGCAACGATTTTCTTGCTTATATCATCGGTTTTATTGTTATTTTGCCAACATGGTCAGCTATGACCTATCTCAATAAAATCAGCCCTTGGGTATTGGTCGCCACCATGATGATTGTATGGATTGCTGATATTGGTGCTTATTTCACTGGGCGCCTTTTTGGGCGACATAAGCTGGCACCCATGATCAGTCCCGGCAAAACTTGGGAGGGCGTTGCAGGCGCGATGATTGGCGTAGCGGTTTATGGGGTGTGTTTGATGAACTGGGTACCTTCGTTTGTCACAAAGTTTGCGTCAAACGAACTATTCAGCGCAACGCAAAAACTGGGCTTAGAGGCTTTGCTATTATTACCTCTGTTGACTGGTATTAGTGTCCTCGGTGATTTGTTTGAGTCTTTATTGAAGCGGCAAGTTGGTGTCAAAGACAGCAGTGCTCTATTACCCGGTCATGGCGGCGTGTTAGACCGAATTGATAGTCTTACTTCAACACTACCTTTTGCCGCCTTGCTGATGTACCTTTTGTCATGATGAACCTTACTATCCTTGGTGCGACTGGTTCGATCGGCGTGAGTACATTAGATGTGGTTGCACGTCATCCTGATCGTTATCGCGTGATGGCATTGAGCGGCCACTCGCAGATTGAAAAACTAGCTGAACAGTGCCTTCAATTTCAACCACTATATGCTGTTGTGGGTACAGCGACAGTTGCGCAACAGCTTGAGAAAATAATTCGTGCCCAAGGCATAAAAACCGATGTTCTGTATGGGGCAGAAGCGCTGGTAAATATTGCTAGCTTGACCGAAGTCGATACAGTTATGGCAGCTATTGTGGGCGCGGCAGGACTCATGTCCACGTTGGCGGCAGTGAAATCTGGCAAGCGTGTGTTGCTAGCGAATAAAGAAGCGCTGGTTATGGCAGGTGATATTTTTATGGCGGAAGTGCGCCAATCAGGCACTTGTTTATTGCCGATTGATAGTGAACATAACGCGATCTTTCAATCCATGCCAATGGCTTATGCAGGAGATTTCTTAGCATCCGGAATTAGCCGCATCTTATTAACCGCATCTGGTGGCCCGTTTCGCGAAGTACCATTGGATGTCCTCGCAACTGTCACCCCCGAACAAGCCATAGCGCATCCCAAATGGACTATGGGGCGAAAAATTTCTGTTGATTCGGCGACGATGATGAATAAAGGTCTGGAGGTCATCGAGGCACATTATTTATTCAATGCGCCCGCTGATTGTATCGAAGTAGTTATTCATCCTCAGAGTGTGATTCATTCGCTGGTCGAGTACGTTGACGGCTCCGTATTAGCTCAGTTGGGCAATCCGGATATGCGTACCCCCATTGCTCATGCACTGGCCTGGCCAGAACGTATTGAGTCCGGGGTGGCGCGCTTGAATTTATTTACCACTGGTGTTTTGCAGTTTGAGCAACCTGATTTATGTCGTTTCCCATGTCTTGACTTAGCCTATCAGGCGCTCAAGGCCGGTGGCAATATGCCTGCAGTGCTTAATGCAGCCAATGAAATTGCTGTGCATGCTTTTTTAGCAGGGCAGTTATCATTTCTCAATATTTCCACTGTCATTGCGGAAACCTTAGCCGCAGTGCCTTGTCAATCGGTTAACTCGCTGGAGGCAGTTTTGGCTGCTGACCTCACAGGGCGTGAAATGGCACGTAAGGCCTTGCAGGCTTTATCTTGATTTTTAATCGCTGTACCAGTTTGACGTGAGGCGCTTTCCATGAGCTTTCAGATGATTTTGTTCTATGCAGGCGCTTTTCTGTTGGCGCTAGGGCTACTAGTGATCGTGCACGAGATGGGACACTTTTTAGCGGCACGGCTGTGCGGTGTAAAAGTTTTGCGTTTCGCCATCGGGTTTGGCAAAGTGATTTGGTCAAAACGACTAGGGCGAGATCAAACAGAATGGGCTGTAGCCTTGCTGCCATTGGGTGGCTACGTAAAAATGCTTGACGAACGCGAGGGCGAAGTTGCATCGCACGAGTTGCCTCGCGCATTCAACCGGCAAACCGTTGGACGGCGTGCTTTTATTGTGGTTGCGGGTCCGTTGGCAAACTTACTTTTGGCTATTTTTATTTATTGGCTCATCTTTTTGACGGGCATGACAGAACTTAAGCCTCGTCTGGGCACGCCACCTGCTCATAGTGCCGCAGCACAAGCTGGCGTTTCAGCAGGAGCGGTTGTTCGCAGCGTGAATGGCGTGGTTATCGCTAGTTGGCAGGATTTACGTTGGGAAGTCATGCGTCAAACGATGGATCGTCAGCCTTTAGTTTTAGAAGCAATCACGCCGCAAGGAAATGCATTGAGGTATGAGGTGAATAATCTCCAGTTTTCACTCGCTGAGACTGAAAAAGACCCATTAACGCCATTGGGCCTCATGCTTTATCGCCCTTCATTACCGGCTGTGGTCGATCAAGTGTTGCCAGCGTCCCCTGCAGCAATAGCCGGGTTTAGGCCAGGCGATAAAATTTTGCAGGTAGGGAATAAAAAAATCTCTGAATGGGCAGATGTAACGGCGGTTGTACGTGCATCCGTTGATCAACGTCTGGTTTTTATTTTAGAGCGCGCGGGACAGCGCTTAACGCTCAGTGCTACGCCACAGATGAGTGGGAAAGACCCAGCTAAAGGTGGTCGCTTGGGGATTGGTGTGCGAGACGATCCAGCCGCTTTTGAGCAAATGACAACGCTTGTACGTTATTCCGCTGATGAGGCAATATGGCGCGCAGTTGCAAAAACATGGGATACCTCATTCATGAGTTTGCGCATGATGGGGCGGATGATTACTGGCGATTTGTCCTGGAAAAATTTATCCGGTCCTGTGACGATTGCAGATTATGCGGGCCAGACCGCACGGTTAGGATTAAGTTATTACCTGAGTTTTATTGCCTTGATCAGTATTAGCCTTGGTGTATTGAATTTGCTGCCTATTCCGGTTTTGGATGGGGGGCATTTAATGTATTATCTTGCAGAATTCATCAAAGGTGGGCCGCTTCCCGAGCGCGTGCTGGAGATAGGCCAGCGTATTGGTTTTACTTTGCTTGCCCTGTTGATGCTGTTTGCTTTTTATAACGACTTTCATCGTCTCTTGGTTGGTTGATTTGTGTCATGCGCGGAGATTGTTGTCTCCCTACTTTAGAGCCAGTGTTACCCAAACATTTCTCGCTTACTTAGTTTTGTTATCTGTGCCCAATGAATAAAAAAATACTTGCCGGTGTAGTCTCAGCTTTATTAGCTCGCGCAGTTTTTGCATTTGAACCTTTTGAAATCAAGGATATTCGCGTCGAAGGCATCCAGCGCACAGAGGCGGGTACAGTGTTTTCTTATTTGCCTGTCAAAATAGGCGACACCATTAATGATGAAAAAGTCGCCAGTGCAATCAAAGCGTTGTTTGCCACTGGTTTTTTTAAAGATGTTCGTCTTGAAATTGATGGTCAGGTTTTAGTGGTGGTGCTCGAAGAGCGACCTGCGATTGCAACGCTTGATTTTGTAGGTCTTAAATCATTCAAGGCAGAAGACCTAAAAAAAGGTTTGCGTGAGGTAGGTTTAGCTGAATCCAGAATTTTTGATCGCGCGATGGTCGAGCGGGCTGAGCAAGAGTTGAAGCGTCAGTACCTTTCTCAAGGGCGCTATAGTGTGGACATCAAAGTAACTGTTACGCCGCTGGAGCGAAATCGGGTCGCCATCAAGTTTACGGTGAATGAGGGTGAAGTTGCCAAGATCAGGCAGGTGAATATTGTGGGTGCCAAGGCATTCAAAGAAAAAGATTTGCGGGATCTGATGTCAATCACCCCACCAGGGTGGTTGACCTGGTACACAAAGACCGATCAATATTCGAAGCAAAAGCTCGCTGGCGATTTAGAAACCTTGCGTTCTTTTTATATGAATCAGGGTTATTTGGAATTCAATATTGAATCAACGCAAGTTTCTATTTCATCTGATAAACAAGATATCTATATCACTATCAATCTCACGGAAGGTGAAAAGTATTCAATCTCGACAGTTAAATTAGCTGGCAATTTTTTATTACCCGAGGCTGAATTAAAAAAGTTTGTGAAAATGAAGCCTGGTGAAGTATTTTCACGCGAGGCGATGACTGAAACGACCAAGGCAATCAGTGATCGCTTGGGCGATGAAGGTTATGCTTTTGCTAATGTGAATGCTGCGCCTGAAGTTGATCGAGAAAAAAGACAGGTTGCTTTTACATTGATGGTAGATCCTGGACGTCGCGTGTATGTGCGGCAAATCAATGTGGTTGGCAATACGCGTACGCGAGATGAAGTCATTCGTCGAGAAGTGCGACAAATGGAGTCTGCTTGGTATAACGGCGAACGTATAAAAAAATCCCGTGATCGTGTTGATCGGTTAGGTTATTTTGAAGATGTTTCGATGGAAACGCCTGCAGTTGCAGGCGCGACTGATCAAATTGACGTTAACTTGAAAGTTAAGGAAAAGCCTACCGGAAATATTTCTTTAGGCGCCGGTTTTTCCAGCTCGGAGAAGCTCTCACTCTCTGGTGCAGTTCAGCAGGAAAATGTGTTTGGTAGCGGCAAGCATATTGGTGTTCAGATTAGCACCAGCAAGTCGAATCGCATTTTGTCGCTTTCTCATACCGATCCCTATTTCACTATCGACGGCGTAAGCCAGGGTTTTGATCTTTATACTCGGAAAACAGATACTTCCTCGTTGAATTTGAGCAGCTTTACGGCCGATGCAACGGGCGGCGGGGTGCGATATGGCATTCCAATTGGTGAGGATGATTACCTCTTTCTAGGGTTCTCCTACGATCAGACAAAGCTCAAATTAGGCAGCTTTCCTGCGCAGCGATATGTTGATTACGTGACTAAATTTGGGGAGCGAAGCAAAACCATCACAAGCACACTCGGTTGGCAAAAAGATGAGCGTGATAGTTTGCTGTATCCAACCAAGGGCACTTTTAATAGTGTGAGTCTGGAAGTAGCACTGCCAGGAAGTACTTCAACTTATGTACGCGGCACGTATAAACATCAGCGCTTCTCGCCGTTGAACAAAACTTTCACTTTGGCTTTAACTGGCGAGCTCGGTTTGGCTGAGGCTTATGGTGGGAAAGAGGTGCCTTTCTTTAAAAATTTTTATGCAGGTGGTATTGGTTCGGTACGCGGATTTGAGTCGAGTAGCTTAGGCCCCAAAGACCCTTTGACAGGCGATTTTTTAGGGGGTACAAAACGCGTCACAGGGAGTGCTGAAATGCTTTTTGGTTTACCAGGCGCAAAGCAAGATCGGTCTTTCCGTTTTAGCGCCTTTCTTGATGGTGGGGGTGTTTATGGTGATGGACAGCAGGCGTCTTCCTCCGGTACGCTTCGTTTTAGCACGGGGCTTTCTGCTTCCTGGAATTCACCTTTAGGCCCGCTAAAATTCTCATTTGCAAAACCACTGAATAAAAAACCGGAAGATCAAGTTCAGGCATTCCAGTTTCAGCTTGGTTCGACTTTCTAGTTTTTACCGCAGTTATAAACCACAGACAATCGAGACTGCCATGCTTAAATATATTGCAATAACAGGTCTTGCTATCCTCACGTTAAGTAGTAGCGTAGCGCAGGCTGAAACAAAAATTGGCTTCATCAATAATCAGCGTGTTCTAGCTGAGTCACCTCAGGCTGCCAAAGCGAAAAAACGAATTGAAAAAGACTTTGAAAAGCGTGATCAAGAGTTGCAGCGTATGGTTAAGCAACTGCAAACCTTGCAAGCTGCGCTAGATAAAACTGCATCGCCCTTGTCAGAAACCGAGCGGCGGGTGAAAGAAAAAGAGCTTGCAGAATTGACGCGTGACTTGCAGCGCAAGCAGCGTGAGTTTCGTGAGGATTTGAGTCAGCGCCAGAATGACGAGATGGCGTTGATTTTTGAGAAAATCAACAAAACGATTAAGCAAATTGCAGATGCTGAAAAGTTTGACATCATTTTTCAAGATGCCGTCTATTTTAATCAGCGCATTGATATTACAGATAAAGTCATCAAAGCGTTGGGCGATGGCGCAACTAAGTAGCAGAACGTTTTGGGCGTATCGTTGAATTTAGGTGAGATTGTCGCCTGTTTGGGTGGCGAATTGTTTCCTGCGACTGATGTAAAGAATGTCGGCGCTGATGAGACGGCGAGAGAATTCACGGCGGGTAATCACCCCTCTGTTGAGCCTGTGGCGATAGCGTCCAATGTGCTTGCCTTGTCGTCTGCAGCGATAAACATTTCTCGTGTGGCGCCTTTAGATAGCGCTGGCTCAGGTGATTTATCTTTTCTGTCCAATCCGAAGTATCGAGGGCAGCTGCAACAAACCAAAGCTTCTGCAGTCATCATGTCACCTGCGGCATTGGCGATGCATATCCAAAGCGGTTCGCCCCTGTCTTTCGCTGCGATTGTGACTGACCAACCCTATCTGTACTACGCTCGGGTGGCGCAGTGGCTTTCCCCTTTGCCTAAGGCTGTTCCTGGTATGCACACCAGCGCAGTTGTGGCAGGAAAAGTTGCTGATTCAGCCGAAATTGGTGTCAATGTGAGCATAGGGCGTGGCGCACGAATTGGTGCAGGGGTAGTGGTTGGCGCTAACTGCAGTATTGGCGAGCAGGTTGTCATTGAGTCTGACACGCGCTTGGCGCCGAATGTCACGGTATATGCCAATTGCGTGATCGGGAAAAACTGCATTATTCACGCAGGCGTGGTGATTGGTTCCGATGGTTTTGGTTTTGCCCGCGAGGCCACCGGGGCGTGGGTCAAGATTCCGCAAATCGGCCGTGTGGTGATTGGCGATGAAGTTGAGATCGGGGCGAACACCACCATAGATCGCGGCGCTTTGGATGACACCATTATCGGCGATGGTGTGAAGCTCGATAACCAGATCCAGATCGGGCATAACGTCAAAATCGGTAAGGACACAGCCATTGCCGGCTGCGTGGGCGTGGCGGGTAGCGCGGTCATTGGTGCGCGTTGCAGCATTGGCGGGGCAGCGATGATCCAGGGTCATTTGAGTTTGGCTGACGAGGTGGTTGTGACGACCGGAACCTTGGTGACCAAGTCCATTACCAAAGCTGGCACCTATAGCGGATCATCCCCGTTTTTGGCACATGGCGAATGGCTAAGAAATTTTTCCCATTTGCGCCATCTGGATGCGATGGCCGATAAAATCCGCGCCCTTGAACAAAGGCTGCAAGCCATGGAGAAGAAAGCATGAGCGATACCCCTGAGACGACCGTTTTTGACGCAAACAACCCACAAATGGATATTCATCAGGTGCTGAATTATTTACCGCATCGCTATCCCTTTTTGCTAATTGATCGGGTAATTGAAGTGATTCCGCATGAGCGTATCCGTGCGTTGAAAAACGTCAGCATCAATGAACCTTTTTTTCCTGGCCATTATCCTTTACATCCTGTCATGCCAGGCGTTTTGGTCATTGAAGCGATGGCGCAAGCAGCGGCTATTTTGTCGTTTAAGACCTTGGGGCAGTTGCCTGATGATAGCTCTGTTTATTACTTTGTCGGCATTGACAATGCGCGCTTTAAAAAGCCCGTGAGTGCGGGTGACCAACTGATTTTGGACGTCAAGCTCAATCTGAATAAGCGCGGTATCTGGAAATACTCGGCCGTCGCCCAAGTGGCAGGCGTTGTGGTGGCAGAGGCTGACTTGATCTGCTCGGTAAAACCCAGCGCATGATCAACATTCATCCCACAGCCATTGTGCACGCAGGTGCAGAACTGCATGAGAGCGTTACTGTCGGCGCTTATAGCATTATTGGCGAGCATGTGAAAGTTGGTGCGAACACTGTCATTGGCCCGCATGTCGTGCTTACGGGACACACCACGATTGGTACGGATAACCAGATTTTCCAGTTTTGTTCGATTGGTGAAGTGCCGCAAGATAAAAAATACGCTGGCGAGCCTACCCGACTGGAAATAGGCGACCGCAACACCATCCGTGAGAGCTGCACCATTAACTGCGGCACGGTGCAAGACGTCGGTGTTACGCGTCTTGGATGCGATAACTGGATCATGGCCTATGTGCATATTGCCCATGATTGCCAGGTGGGCAACCACGTGATTTTTGCCAACAGCACGCAACTGGCCGGGCATGTGCATGTCGGCGACTGGGTGATTTTGGCGGGCTTTACGGGCGTGCATCAGTTTGTGCGCATCGGCGCGCATGGCATGACCTCGGTGAGTTCCGTTTTGTTGCAAGACATGCCGCCGTATGTGATGGCCGCAGGCAGCCCCGCAGAACCACGCAGCATCAACACAGAAGGTTTAAAGCGGCGCGGGTTCTCAGCGGAAGCCATCATGCAAATTCGTCGCGCCTTCAAGACCTTGTATAAAAAAGGGCTTTCCCTGGATGATGCCAGAGCAGAGATCGCTGCCCAAGGGCGAAGCGTGCCCGAGTTGAGGGTGTTGGCCGAGTTTCTTGATCACCCGGGCAGAGGGATCATCCGCTAATGGTGCGTATTGCGATGGTCGCGGGGGAGGCTTCCAGCGACCAATTAGCAGCCCATTTGATGGTTGCATTGAAAGCCCATGTGCCTGATGCCGAGTTTTATGGCATTGGTGGCCCCAAAATGCAACGCGAAGGTTTTGTCTCACCATGGCCTGCGGAAAAACTGGCGGTACGCGGCTATATGGAAGCCTTGCGTAATTATCGCGAGATTGCCCGCATCCGGCGGGAATTACTTAAAACCTTATTGCGCGACCGGCCGGCTATTTTTATTGGCGTGGATGGCTACGACTTTAACGTGTGGCTGGAAAAAAAACTCAAACGGGCAGGCATTCCGACGGTTCATTTTGTGAGCCCATCGATCTGGGCCTGGCGGCGCGGGCGCTTGAAGAAAATCGTGCGATCCATGTCGCATATCCTGGCGCTGTATCCTTTTGAGCCTGCCTTGTATGCTGATACACACGTCAAATGTACCTTTGTAGGTCACCCGATGGCCGACGTGATTCCCCTGCAGTCAAATCGCGAAGCGATGCGCGAACGCTTGAATATCCCGCGCAATCAGCAAGTCATCGCACTCCTGCCGGGCAGCCGCCAGGCCGAATTACATCATTTGGCGGAAGCTTTTATTGCCACGGCACAATTGCTGCATAAAAAAAACCCGCAGACAGTGTTTTTGGTGCCGCTCACGACAGCTGAGACGCGCCGACAGTTCGAGCTTGCCCTGTGGAAACTCAAGGCCAATGAGCTGCCTTTAACCATGATGTTTGGTCACGCCGTGGATGCCTTGACCGCCTGTGATGTGGCGCTGGTCGCCAGCGGTACGGCGACATTGGAGGCCGCACTGATTGGTCGCCCCATGGTGATTGCTTACAAAATCTCCTCCTGGTCGTGGCGCATCATGCGGCGCATGGGTTATTTGCCTTGGATCGGCTTGCCCAACATTCTGGCCGGACGGTTTGTCGTGCCTGAGTTTTTGCAGGAGGATGCCACACCCGAAAACCTGGCTCAAGCGCTGGGCAACTTGCTGCTGGATGAGCAGATGCAGGCGGCAATGCAGCGTGTGTTTGCCAGTATTCATCTAGCCTTGCGGCAAAATACCGCGCAAAAGGCGGCCGCCGCAGTGTTGCCCTATCTGCAGCAAACGATACCAGCACAGTCCGCGAGATGAGCGGGAGCCGTATTGCCATGCCATTGATTTTTCCAATCAACGTGCCACTTATTTGCGGCGTGGATGAAGCAGGGCGCGGCCCTTTGGCCGGGCCCGTGTATGCCGCAGCGGTGATCCTGGATCCTGCCAAACCGATTGATGGTCTGGATGACTCAAAAAAACTGAGTGAAAAAAAACGCCAGCACTTGGCGCTTGAAATTCGTGAAAAAGCATTTTCGTTCGGTATTGGCTTTGCAACGGTGAAGGAAATTGATCAGTTCAATATCCTGCAAGCGACCATGCTGGCCATGCGGCGTGCGGTAGGTGCCTTGCATGTCAAGCCGCATGAGGCCTTGATCGATGGCAATCGCTGTCCTGAGCTGGCGCTGCCAGCACGGGCAATTATCGGCGGGGATGCGCTGGAACCAGCGATTTCGGCCGCGTCCATTCTGGCGAAAACCACGCGAGACGAAGTGATGATGCGCCTGCATGTAAACTACCCGCAATATGGGCTGGATCGGCATAAAGGCTACGACACGGCAGTGCATCGTGCGGCGCTTGCAGTGCATGGTCCGGCGCCTTTTCATCGCAGGAGTTTTGCCCCTGTGCGTGCTTTGCTGGAAAAGTCATGAGCGCGTCGCGCTTGGTTACTTCACGCGCCAACCCGGTCTTCAAAGCCCTTCATCTGTTAGCAAACGATGCACGTACCCAGCGCGCTGCAGGGCGTACGCTTGCCGACGGTATTCATTTGGTTGCTGGATGCTTGACCCATGCCTTGACCATACAGCAACTATTGCTCAGCGAGAGTGGGCAGCGCCATCCTGAAATTGCTGCACTGGTAGAAGCGCATGCGGACAAAGGAATTGAATGCCTCGTGTTAAGCGATGCCTTGTTTCGCGAACTCTCCGGTGTGGCAACGCCGACGGGTATTGCGGCAGTGATTGATATCCCGCAGCCATCCATGCCGACTTTATTCACGGCAGACGTGGTGATGCTCGATGCCATTCAGGATGCCGGCAATGTGGGCACGATACTGCGCACGGCCGCCGCCGCCGGGGTGCGCGATGTGGTGCTGGGTGCAGGTTGTGCTGGCGCTTGGACACCACGCGTTTTGCGCGCCGGGCAGGGCGCGCATTGGACTTTGCGCATTTATGAGCAGGCTGATTTGCTAGCCACGCTGAATCAATGTCGCGGCACATCGGTGGCTACCGTGGCGCGGGACGGGGTGAGCTTGTACGCATTGGATTTACGTGCCCCTAGGGTGTGGCTCCTGGGTAACGAAGGTGCGGGACTATCGTCAGCCTTGATGAATGCCGCTCAGGATCGCGTCACTATCCCCATGGCGCAAGAGACTGAATCGCTGAATGTCGCGGCTGCCGCTGCCGTGTGTTTGTTTGAGGCCGTGCGCCAGCGGCAGTCGCAGGCCTAGCCTTTGGCAGCACAGCGGGCTGAGTGGTCATGCGGTTTTGACGAGACTCAACGCCTGGGCGAAACACAAATTTTAAAAAACAAGCTGGCGTAGCGTGCTGTCACGCCGTGTTGCCAGCGCCGACTTTTTTGAGTTTCAGGCTTGGCCACATGAGGGGTTAAACCTAGAAGCCGCAGCATGAAGGCCGGGCAGCACTGCGTTTTGCATGTCATGCAGGCAGGCGCGGCAAACGAATGCTCACCAAGGTTCCGTGACCACCTGCGCCATCATTGAGCGTGATGACTTTCCCCCGAAAAATCGTTTTCCAGGCGCAGCTGAAGAAATACGGCATGGACTGTTCGATGAGTCGCAAGGGCAGCTGCCGGGATCACGCCCTGACCGAAAGCTGGCCTTAAAAAAGCGGAAGTGATTAAAAAACTTGCCAGGTATCGTTTTGAAAGATCAGCCGATCGTCAAGAAAGACTTTTTCCGTAGCCGCAAAGACATCCACATGATGTCTGGCAGTAGCCCGGCGTATTTGTGGCTTGTTATACAAGCCGTGTTTGGCACCGAGCGATAAATGAACGCCACACATACGCTCGAAAGTGCCAATGTCACTGACTGTTTTATCTTTCGTCAGGGCGCGATTCATGCCAAAGCCTAGCTCGCGTACCCATATCTGGCCTTCAATCGCTCGAATATTAGCTAGCACCTCGTCAAAAGCCGGCGTGGAGTCAAAAACGGCAGATACTCTGCCGTGGGTGATTTCCAGCGTAATGGGTTTTTGTGGTTTATTGACAGCGAAAGTTGTATCGCCAAAAATAAAAATTCGCACCCGACCATTGACGGCTTCCAAGTCTTGCGATTCCGTGAATACTTCACCAATCGGGAATTGGCCACCCACATTTTTCATCTGGCGGTAGTCGCCGATATTGAGCTTGGCAGCTTCCAGTGGAGAACCAAAAACCAGGCGTTCGCCGCCACTGTCGATGACCGCCGAGCTTGCCTGATCAATCAATGCCTTAAGTTGATGCCCAACATTGCGGTAATAGGTTGAATCGTAAGCCAGCGCTTCAATGTAATGCGCAGCCTCCGCGTTTTGCATGCGTGATAAATGCGGGTGCTCAATAACTTTGAGTGAGCGATTAAAAAGCTCAATACGGATGCGATACGCCTCCAGTCGAAAACTGGTGGATTGAATCAAGATGACCAGGTCGCCAGGTGATAACTGGTTGATTGCTTGAAAAATTGCTTCAGGTGGCGTGCTGTCAAAATCAATAAATCGCGCAGAAGGCAGAGCGTGTTGATAGGCCGTTGTTAAGGTGACAGCGAGATCACATTGTGCATCTGCAACAACTAGGGCAGCTTGCGTGCTTTGGTACTCAAGGGCGAAGGCAAGGGTGTCAGCAATATTCTTTTTGGCAAGGTCAAGCGTTGCTTTGGAGCGTATTGTTTTTGGTGTGGCGTCGTTATTGATTATTTTCTCCAGATGACTTCATGCACTCAGCTGCTGCAAGCATTGAGAGCGTTTTTTTCTCTCTCTACAGTTTAGGCGATAAACCCATATTTTAAGTAATACAACGCTTGTCAGCGGATGAATACTTCTTTCAGTCAGCGGACTTAGGGCCTGCGTTGCAGACTTAACTGAGGACATGTGATCACCTTTATTCAGCAAGAGAATTGAAGTTATTTTTCTGCAATGCAGCATTTGTTGATTTAGGTCAAATAAACTTGTATGCAATCTGTCTTAAGCTGATCCTGACCTATGAGTTGGTCTATGGATTCAGAGATCGCTTTGATCGTATTGATCGTATCGATCAGATTGAGAAGATTATTTTTTTAAATAAGGAGAGATTTTTGAAAGTGAATTATTTAAGCAAGGTGCTTATTGCCACCATGGCGTTAGGTGTAACAGGCGGTACGATGGCAGCCAGTGAAGCAGAAATAGATGCCTTTATGAATCCTTATGCTAAAGGCTTTCCTTCAGCACCAGGCGTTAAAGAAGGTGTGGTGATTGATAAAAATAATGCGGATCAGTTTAAATCGGTATTAACGCCAAGAATTTACGATCAGATCAAGGCCGGTAACACCACGATTAACATCGGTAAGCAACTTAGTGCGTCAGCGCCTGCAGCTTATGTTGCGGCCTCAAAAAAATCAGAAGCTAGCACCAAGGTGGAGTTTGGCAAAGGCAAAATTACAGGCTATCAGGGCGGTTTGCCTTTTCCCTACGAGCCTTCGGCCAGCGACCCTAATGCGGGCGAGAAGTTAGCCTGGAATGTGCGCTATGGTCTTGAAATCCCTGATGATATCGCCATCGGTCCCTTCGTTTGGGAGTATCGCGACGCTAATACGGGAAAGATCAACCGCACTGTTGACATGGATCCTTCCTATATTTCCAATACTGGTTTTCGGACAATGAACAAGCCGCAGCATATGCCAGGCTCCGAGGAGTTTTTTAACCTTGACCTGATCACGGTCAAGTCCCCGCAGGACTTGTATGGCACGGCCTTGTTGTTCAAGCGCCGCGTAGATAGCTCACGCGATGATGATGGCCAGTTGTATTTGGGCTTTCAGCGTCGAGCGCGCCGCTTGTCCACCTCAGCGACAACTGATCCTTTCCTCGGCTCTAACTTCATGATCGAAGAGTTCCGTGGATTCAACGGAAAACTAAGTGACTTTAACTGGAAATATGTTGGCACGAAGAATCTGTTGACCGCTTACTACACCCATAAAGATGCCAAGTTGCGTGACGACTATAAAACCAATGATTGGCGTTTCGCATCATTTAAAGGCAAGGGTCAATGCTGGGCGGACGTACCTTGGAGCTTGCGCAAGACTTATATCATTGAAGCGACGCCTAAGCGTCCTGATCATCCGGTCCTAAAACGTACGATGTACATTGATGCTGAGTCCTTCCATGTGGCGATCACTGAAATTTATGACCGCAAGAATGAGTTCTGGAAACTCTTGGTTCAAGGTATTGGGCATCCGTCTGGCCAGTTACCTGCAGTGGCCAAAAAGAATGTGTGGACCTGGGATGCCGACTCAATGATTGACGTTCAGGCGAACCAATGTACGACACTGAATTTCCGTATTAAATCATTGGAAACGGTGCCGGCGAACTTCTACACGCTTGAATATATTCGTTCGCGTCAGTAAGCATGTTGTATTGACGGGGCTGCTTGCGTCACTGCAAGCAGCCCCGTTTTTTT
>Ga0209066_10002304_pt1 | contig 23389 bp, 14 predicted proteins | sample All_14_2_FD_187198 | JGI IMG/M metagenome (GOLD analysis project Ga0209066, IMG submission 187198) | Freshwater microbial communities in response to fracking from Pennsylvania, USA - Allegheny Zone_MetaG_DW_15 (SPAdes) (version 2) ... | reverse complement strand
TGTCCTCGGCCTCGGCGCGGGCCTTCTCGTTCAAGGCCGGATTGCGCGCCTCTTTGACCGCTTTCTCGTAGTCGTCGCGGAGCTGCTCAAACCGGTCGCGCTGCTTGTCGAGCTTGGACTGGAACTCTTTTTCCGTGTCCTGCATCAGCTTGCGGTCGCGCTCGCGGCTCGGGTGGAACCGCACCAGGTCCACCATGTTCACCACCGCAGTCTTTTCCTGCGCCAGCATCATCGTCGCGGCCAGAACGGCCGCCATCATCACGCCCATCTTCTTCATAACGTTCCTTTTTCCGGGCGGACACAGGGCCCGCCCTAAACCCTTTGCGCTGCGGACGGGACAGAGCCCGTCCCTCCAAACAGCAAATAACCGTGCTTCCTGACACTGGAGGGACGACCTCTGTGTCGTCCGAACCGGCTCTTTCAGCGCACTCTATTACTCGAACCCGATCGCAAAGGAGAAGAACTCCTCGTCCGTGTAATCGTCATCATTCACCACCGGTTTCGCAAAGTCGAACCGGATCGGGAAACCCGGAATGTCGATGCGCAGGCCGACGCCGACCGACACGCAGACGTCCGACAGCTCGGGGTCGAACACGTCCTCGCCGAGCGAGCCGACGTCCATGAACGTGGCGAGGCGGACCGCCTTGAAAACGGGGACCGTGTACTCGGCCGTCGCCATCATCAAGGTCTGGCCACCGATCGGAGCGTGCCGGTCGCCGCCGTCGCCGCGGAAGACCTTCGGGCCCATGTCGCGGTATTCGACGCCGCGCACGGTGCGCGGGCCGCCCAGGAAGAGCTTCTCGTAGATCGGCACGTCGCCGCTGTAGGCGTCGACCGTCTCGAAGCGTCCGCGCAGGCTCAGCACATGCTTGTACCAGGGCATGCGGAACCAGTGGCGGTAGTTCGCGCCCATCTTGTAGATCTCGTTCTCGCCGATCGCGCCCTCGGAGAGTTCGCCGAACACCGTGGTCTGATACCCTTTGGTCGGCACGAACGCCTGGTCGCGCGTATCGTGCGCCCAGTAGAGGCGGATCACACTGTTGAGCGCGTCGCCGTACTCGTCTTCCTGAAACTCGAAGTAGCGGTTCTCCTCGCCGCCCCACGTCTCCGGCGTGGAGGCCAGGTCGCCATTCGGATCCAAGTACCACTCGCCCGAATCGACGTCGTCCATCTCGATCATCTCCAGCGTGTAGCGCAGGCCCACGCGTCCGACCTTGACGGGATAGGAGAGGCCGACCGAGCCGCCCGTGCGGATCTCGTCGTACTGGTCATACCAGCGCATGCGGCGGTAGGCCTCGACGGTCAGCGCCAGCGGCCGGTCCAAGAACCACGGCTCGGTCCACGAAACCTCCGCCGTCTGCCGCCGCGTGCCGGCCTCGATCCCCAAGCGCGCCTTCTGACCGCCGCCCGTGAAGTTCGGCCAGTTGAGAATGTCGAAGTTGCTCTGCGTGATCTCCATGAAGCCGACCAGGTTGTCGACGCTGGAGAAACCCGCGCCGATCATGAAATTGCCGGTCCGCTGCTCTTCCACGTCGTACACCAGGTCCCGCGTGCCCGGCTGGTTCGCCTGTTCGGTGTAGTGGCGGACGTTGGCGAAATAGCCGAGGTTCTTCAGGCGGTTCTCGCTGCGCTCGATGCGCGGCTCGTTCATGATCTCGCCGGGGTTCACCAGCACCTCGCGCCGGATGACCTTGTCCTTCGTCTTGTTGTTGCCGCGGATGACGATGTTGCGGATGTAGACCAGCTCGCCCTCGCGCACTTCGAAGGTGATCGCCATGCGGCCCGGCTTGCCCGGGACCGTCTCTTTAATCGGGCGCACCACCGTGTCCACGTACCCGCGCGAGCCGTAGTAGTCGCGGATGTCCTTGGCCGCGTCCTCGATGGCCTGCTTGCCCGCCAACGCGTCCGCCTTCAGGCGCGACGCGGCCAGCACCTCCCGCTCGGGGAAGAGCTTGACGCCGCGGATGGCCGTGGACTCCACCGTGTAGACGTCGCCCTCGGTGACCGCAAAAACCACATCCACCTTCTCTTTGCCGACCTTCTCCATCACCGGCGCAACGACCTTGGCATCCAGGAACCCGCGGTTCTGATAGACCTCCTCGGCCTGCTGGCGAGCATCCTCCAGATCCTGCTGCGAGACGGGCGTATCGGTGAACCAGCCGCGCGGGTCATACCAAGGACGCTGCCCGAACGAGGAGCGCAGCTCGCCCGCCTCGACCGAGGTGTTGCCGGTGAAGCGGTATTTGCGGATCTTCGCGCGCTCGCCTTCTTCGATGGTGAACGTGACGGTGGCGGCGCCCGCGCTGCCCTCGATCGGCTGGATCTGCGCCCCGATCTTGACGTTCGGGAAATACTTCTTCACATACTCGTCGCGGATCTTGCCCGCTTTGGACGACAGGATCGGGTCGTCGATGAAATCGCCGTTCTTGAGCTCCGAGAGCTTGCGGATCTTGCTCTCGCTCAGGTAGTCGGCGCCCTTGATGGCCAGCGGCTCCTGGAAACGGTAGCGGCGGCGCACCACATAGACGACGCGGATACCGCCGGCATCCACCTTCTCAAGCTCCACGCCCGCATAGCCGTAGCGTCCGGTGTCGAGCAACGCGCGCACGTCCTTGGAAAGCGCCTCCTGCGAGATTTCCGAGCCGGCCGTCACGCTGCAGAACGACAGCACGTCCGTCGCGTCGGTGCCGAACTGGTCGAGCACGCGGACTTTCACTTCCTTCACGGTGTTATCCGCCGCCCACACGCACCCGGCCGCAAAAACCGCAACCGCCGCCCACACTCGCATCAACTTGCCCATGTTTCACTCCTCGACCTTTTTGACAGGCACAAAAACACCGAACTCCCGCTGCGGTGACACACCGCCGCGGTTAGCGCTGAATCAAAAGAAGCGCCTGTTGCATAAGGTTGTCAAATTAAACCTGATCCTGTGCCAAAACACAAGCCCGTTATCAGAGGGACGCTCGCCCGCCCTCACTTGCCGAGGCGGGCGATCTCTTCGCGCAGGTTCTGCAGCTCGCGGCGGTCGGCGACGGAGAGGCCCGTCTTGGCGCCCACCGCGGCGGCGGCCTTCGCGGCGGCGGCGGAGTCGCCGCGTTTGACGGCCAGCAGGCCGTCCACAAGAAACAGGCGCGGGTCATCGGGGTTGAGCGCCCGGGCCGTGGCCAGCGCCTCGGCGGCGGCGGCGGCCTCGCCCCTGACCGCCAGCACGAACGCGAGGGTCCCCCACCCTTCATACCGTTCCGGGGCCAGTGCGGTGGCTTTGCGGGCCATCTCTTCCGCCTCCGCAAGCTTGCGGATCCGGCAGAGCGTCTGGGCATAATTGTTGAGCGCCGCGAGGGTCGGAGCGGGCGCCTGCGCGCTGCGCCGGAGGTAGGTTTCGGCATCGCCGTACTGACCCTGTTCCAGCCGGATGGATCCGATAATGAAGTTCGCGTACGGCTGATCCGGACGATGGCGCAAAACCGACAGCGCATGCGCTTCGGCGGCCTTCTGGTCCTCCAGCGACACGTCCAGCATCAGGATCACGTCCTGCACGGCCAGAACGTCCGGGCGGAGCAGAGCGGCGCGCTGGAAACAGCGCCGCGCATGGGCGTGGCCGGCCTTGCCTTTGCCTTGCCAGACGCGCCCCTGAACCACCTGCGCGAAATACGAGTCTTTGCCGTGGGAAATCTTGGCCAGGCGCGGCAGAACCGTCGTCTCGACAGCCGCCAGGTCCTGCTGCTCGATCATCACCATCGCCAGCATGGCCAGCGTCATGGGAGGAACGTCCGGCTCTTCCGCGAGTTCCTGCAACAGCACCCGCGCACGCGGCAGGTCGCCGGCGACCAGATACAGAGCGGCCCAGTCCTGACGGAGCAGCCGTCTCGGCGCGCCGGCCGCTTCGCCGGTCTCCAGAATCGTGCGCGCCTCGGCGACCACGCTCTGCTGAAGCGCCAGACGCGCCAAGCCCGAGATCGCGACCGTGTTCTTCGGGTCGCGCTGCAGCGCTTTCCGGTACTCGGAGGCGCTTTTTTCATAGTCCCCGCGCATCGCGTAGACCGACGCCAGCATCACCGTGAGCGCCGCGCGCTTGTCCTCATCCTCCTGCACCGAGTAGGCGCTGCGCAGCCCCGCAAGGACAGAGCCCGGGCTGCTCGAAAGCGCCCAGGCCCACCCCATCTTCACAAACAGCCCGTAATTGCGCACATATCCGTAGAACCGGCTCAGCGACCACAGCGGATAACGCTCGCGCGGGTTCTCGACTTTCCGGCGGAGCTGCGCTTCGATCGTGTCTTTCAGCTCCGGATGGCGGCCGCGCGAGACCATCTCGAACACGTTCAGCAGCGCGCTGATGTTGTCGGGCCACAGGACGCGGGACTGGAGATACGCGCGGAACGCCTCCTCCGGCTGGCCGAGGTCGTCGAGGGTCACGCCCAGATTGTTGGCGACGAACGAAAACTGTCTCCTCAACGCCGCACGGTGACGATACGACAGCTGCCGCGGGTTCCCTTCGCCACCCCCCAGAAAAGGGCGCCACGCCTCCCAAAAGGTCTCGTGCGACGGCAGCAGGTCGCGCCCCTTCAGCGCGTCGAGCGTCCGGACCCCGCCGAAAAAAAGCCGCTCCGGCACCGGCGTCCAGTCCGAACCGTGCCAGAGGTCCGGCAACCCCATCGTCACGGCCTTGTCGCCGATGGCCGCGTCGCTCGCGAACAGGTCGTCGATGAACAGGTAGAGGTTGAAGGCGACCAAGCTGCCCGCCCGCAGCTTGGCGTTCTCCGTGAAAGACGCCTCGGCCGAGACCGTCCGCAGGAGGTTTGCCGCATAGTTCTTCTCGCGGGCGCGGTAGGGACACAACAGCCGCACGACCGCCCCGCGTTCGCGCGCACGGATCAGAAGATTGGGATCGAGCAGGCCGTTCGAAACCACCCACGTCCTTCCCCGCAGCCCGTCCAACACCGCGTCGGCCGCACGGTCGGCGAAGGACCCGTCGTCCGAGCGCAGAAGCCGGACGTTCAATAACCCCGAGAGGACGACCAGCACAACCAGCACGGGCGCCAGCAAGAGCCCGGCGCCGCGCCCCGCCCCGAAAACAACCGGCGCCGGCTGATCCTCCGGCACCTCGGCATCCCCCGCGGCCGCCGCATCGTCGGCATCCCCGGCCCCGCCCTCGCTGTCGGCCGGGATCTCGACGTCCAGCGGGTCGTTGACCACCGCCAGCGCGCGCCACGAGGCCGCCAGCAGCCCGAGGCCGATCCCGACCCAGGTGTAGGTCGCCGCCGGGATAACCCCTTTGGAGGCCACCACGCCCCACGGCGAGAACGGCACGTTGAAAAGCACCAGGGCCGCGAAAACGGTCAGCACCCCGCTCAGGATCAGCAGGCTCCATGTCCGCCGGTTGTCCAGCGTGCGGACCGCCGCGAAGAACGAGAGCCCCGCCGCGCCCGTACCCAGCGCCACGACCGGGAACCACATCTGCCGAGGGAGCAGGCCGGCCAGCGCCGCCAACTGCCCGCGCAGCACCAGCACCACCGCGTGCAGAAGTTCCGAGCGCGTGGGCGGCAGGCCGTTGGCCAAGACGAACGAACGCGCCGACAGGTAGTGGACCCCGGCCAACAAAAGCAACGCCAGCCAGACGGCCGCAAACAGGCGCCCGACCCGGCACCACTCGAGCTTCCACTCCGTCATCACAGCGAAGGCCGCCATGACCGGAGCGGCCGCCAGAAACAGCGGCGACTCCGCCATGCCGGCCCCGTACAGGGCGCCGAACAGCAGCAGCCAACCGAGGTTCTGCGTCCGCGCGTAGACCGTCAGCAGGTGCGCACAGGCCAGCAGGAAAGCGACATCAAAGATCTCGGGCCTGAACTGGGTGGCCGCCTGCCAGAAAGGCAGGCTGAGCGCCACCGCCGCCGCCGCAACCAGCCCGCCGAAACGGGCGTTGCGGGGCGCGTGGGTGACCGCCGAGTCCTCGCGCATCATTTCGAACACGAGGAACCAGACCAGCTTATAGACCCACCCCACCGCCAACGCGCCGGCCAGCACGGCCAGCAGGTTCAGGCGGACCGCCAGCGAGAACCAGGGAAGGCCGGCCGCCGCGCGGCCCAGCGCCGTCAGAAGCGGGCGGGCCGGCACCTCGCGCACGTCCAGGCCGGCCGCCCAGGCGATCCAAGCCGCAGAATTTCCCGGGAAGGCATACGTGACCATGGTCCAGCCGTAGAGCGCGAGCGCCGCAGCGGCGAGGATCAAAAAAGAGACGCGCGACCGACGTAGCCGGCCGCGCGTGATCGGACGAAACTCGAGAAGCAACATGGCTTTTCTTTACGCCCGTTTCCTGCGCCGCAGCGCAGCCACGGCGGCACCGGCAACCAACAGCATCGCCGTGCCCGGCTCGGGGACCGGGATCCACGTCGGATTTTGATCGAAGGTGAAAAGGTGATACGTCGTGATCGGATCCATCTCGCCGTCGCTGATCGACTCGCCGTTGTTCCAGGCCAGCGAGTTGTTGCTGAGCACATACTGATCCGACTCGTTAAACACCACCACATAGTAAGTGCCCGAATTCCGCGTCACCGCGTCAGTCGTGTCCTGCGGCATAATGTACGGCACGAAGATCGCGCCGCCGGTTATGTCGTCGCCGATCTGCACGCCTTTCGTCAACGCCCCGTCCGTGAACACCGGAGCGCTTCCGTCCGAGACATAGACCAGAATGGCGGAGGCCGAGCCGATGGGCGCGGTCTCGGTCGACCAGCCGATCACCACGGCCTGGGAGCTCAACACGCCGCAGAGGAGAAGCAAGAACGCGGTTAGAACGGTTTTATTCATTTCGTATACACTCCCCGCTTTCGTTATTGTCCGTCCGGACGGAAGGTGAAGGACCCGTGGCCGGTCAGCCGGTTAAACCAGAACCCCTGGCCGACCGCGATCGTTCCGGAGGCTGCCTGAAGCCCCGACGCCGTCGACTCGACCCACTTGTTCGTCAGACTGACGTGCGCCTCAGGCGGGGTCGCGTTCACGTAGTAGAAGTAGGTGGTGAAACCGCCGCCCGTCTTCGGGAGCATGATCGTGTCCGACTCATAGAGCTTCAGGCCGGCTCCGGCCACTCCCGACCAGTCAATCCCGGAGTTGTTCAGCGAGAAGGCCTCCACCGAGCCATAGCCGATCAGGTTCAGCTTCTCCGAGATCACGGTGGCTTGACGCGCGCCGGAAACCTGGCCCTTCACATACACGTCCGCGGCCGCGCCCGCCACCCGCTTGATCCAGAAACCCAGACCGCGCGCGACGGGAAATTCGCTGGCCGCGACCGGGGTGACCTCGAAACTCGACCCGTTGGGCATCTTCACGGACGATTCAACGCCTTTCCACCCCTCTCCCGCCTTGAGCCAATAGTAATAATAAATCTGCATGGTCGCGTTCGTGGTCAGCACGATCAACTGGTCCGCCGCAGCGGGCTCGGACGCGTGGGCGACCAGCCCGTTGGTCGAGACCAGATCCGCCAGCACGCCGGGGGTGCCCGCGTTCAGGCAGGCCTCGAACGGCACCGTGATGAGGGTGGTGGCGCCGCCCGCCGCGTTGACCGCCGCAAAGCCGACGACGTTCGTCCCGTCGACCGGAGGCATCTCGGCGCGGACCCAACCCGCCACCGCCAGCGCCGTCATAAGCATCAGAAATTTTTTCATGGCATCTCCTCTTTCTGGCCAGGCAGCCCCTAGTTTGAGCCTTTCACAATCACCCGGAAGAAGCGCACCCGATCGTTCTCCGGCACTTGAACCGCGGCGGGCAGTTCCGCCTGCTCGATATTCAGCGCCGTCGCCTGCACGCGCGCGGCACCCGTCGCCGGCTGCCACTGTCCCGTCGCGAGATCCGGCCGGCTCTGCACCTCATAGACGGCCTTGCCCGTGAAGTTGCCGATGAGGACCTGGACCGTCTGGCCGTTGGGCGCGACCGCCTTGATCACCGGGGCAGGGGTGTCGGCAGGCGCCAACGCGGACGCGGACGCGGTCAACGCCGGCGCGCCGTTCCCGTCCTCGGCCGCCACGCTCAGGCTGCCCGGCGACGGCGTCGCGGACGAGGGTGTCCCCCCTGCCGCCGCCTCGCCATACCCGGCCACCAGCCCGCCGACCGCGCCCGCGTCGGTCCGGGTGTCGAGCACCACGATCACGAAGCTGCCGCCGCCCGGATACATGGCGGACGGGTACTGGATCGCCTTGAACCCGCACTTGGCCCCTTCGATCGCGAGACCGGTCGTGACCACTTTATTGCTGACCGGGTCAACCAGCGTACCGTCCGCGTAGACGCCTTTGAAACCGGCACCCTGCGCGACATAGACCAGCAGATAGGTCTCGCCGATCAGGACAGGCGTGTTGTCCGCATAATGGTCCGGGCCTTCGGTCGACATCGTCACCGTCAGCTGCGACAGCCCGTCCTCGGCGAAGGCCGCCGCACCCACCAAAACCCCGATGATCATTGAAAGTGTTTTTTTCATGTCAGTTCTCCTTTTCGCCACGCGGGGTCCTAAGGGACGATCTGCGGTTTGAAGAAGCGGTAACCGCCGGACGGGATGGTGAACGTGTAGGTCGCCTGGCCATCCGTGAAGTCCAGATACTTGGGCGTGATGGCCCCGGGAAGGAGGGTCCACCCGCCGCCGATGGTGGTCTTGCCAAACAACTGGACCTTGCCGTTGATCGTGCCGGACTTGTCCGACCCGTTCGTTTGCAGATCCAGCGTCACGACGAGCGTGGTCGGCGAAACCACGTCGATGTTCGCGATCCCGAAGGTGTACGAGGCGACCGCCTCGGCCTGGCCGGAGGCGTTCGTGCTCAACGCGTTGAGCAGGTAGGCCATGCTGAGCTGGTCCTGCGTGAGCGTCGTCAGCGTGGTGGCGGGCGTCACCTTGGGGTGCGCGCCCAACCAGGCGTTGATCAGCGTCTGCGACTCATCGGACGGGGGGTTCGACCCGGCGTCGGGCAGATCCGGAATCTCGCCCGTCGGCCCCGCGATCGCATACGCGGGGTTGCCGTGGCTGACGTAGAGGTCGTCCACCAGCCCCGTGCCGTAGAAATTCACGGCGGAAAGGGTGTTTGCCGTTCCCGAGGCGTTCACCGTCAGGTTGCTGAACACGAGCGCGTCGTTGACGAGCACGTCCCCTTTGCCGTTGAGCAGCTTGACCGTGACCTGGTGCCACTTGTTGGTGTCGAACGTGGCATTGTTCGTGGTCGTCCCCCCGGAGTGGAAAGCGACCAATTTTCCGCCGGGCTCCACGAAGATCGCGAGCTTGGAATTCGAGAGCATCGTGACATTCGGCGGGTCCGACATGGTTTCGAACCGGATGCGCATGTCGACATAGACCGGCGCGGAGGCGAACGTGACCGCGCCGTCGCCGCCGGCCGCGTCATAGGCCAGCGTGTTGGTGACGACACTGCCGTCCGTATCCAGTTGCAGCACCTTGTCCTGAGAGGCAAACCACATGTTCGACCGGACCGGCAGCAACGAGCTGGCCATCGAGGGGAACTGGTTGGTCACCCTGTTAAAACCGACTCTCCCGGCCCAGGTGGGCAAGGCGGTGTTGAACGCCTCTCGATAGGCTCCGTTGGTCATCGGCGCCACGTTCCATTCCGACGGAACAATCGAATCAGCCGCGCGCGCGGACTGCGTAAGAATGAAGACGCTGAAACACGTCAACACACCCTCAACGGCTCCCGTCAACCGTTTCCTGATGAAACTCATAAGTTTTGTCTCCGTGTAAGAAACCCAAAACACGCCTTCAATGCGTCAAACTTTTACAACATTTCGCTTTAAATTATTCTTTTTTGTTGGTCGGCGCAAGCCCAAAGAATGAGTTGGCGAATTTATTTCGTTGCCCGATCCGGCGGTGGCCGTGTATCGTATGCGTGTGACGAACAGCCTTGAAGATTATCTGGAAACTCTTTATCTGCTGGCCCAGGCCAACGGCCGCGCCCGCGTCAGGGATGTTGCGCTGGCGCTCCACGTCAAAATGCCCTCCGTGATCAAGGCGGTCCTGGAATTGAAGAAGTTGGGGCTGGCCGTGCAGGAGCCGTACGGCGCGGTTGAACTGACCGCGGCTGGCGCGCAGGCCGCCAGCAAGATCCTCGGGCGCCATACGCTGCTCAAGGAGTTCCTGCTGCTGCTCCACGTCGCGGACGAGACCGCCGAAAAGGACGCCTGCGCCATGGAGCACTTTCTCAGCGCCGAGACCTTGGCCCGTGTCACCGATTTCGTGAAAGCCCACAAACGGGGGCGGTAAAAGGAGCCCATATGGTTCGCCTGTATCTCTTGGCCGGCCTGTTGCTCTTCTCCGCCTGTGCCGCGACGGCTACGGACCCCGGCACTGCCCTGCAGACGGCCGCGGCCGTCAAAGGCGGCCTGCCGGGGATGGTCAGGGCCGGCAAGGGCATCGTCGAAGTCCCGCGGCAGGCGGCGCAGAGCTTCCGCCTGCCGCTGGGTCTCACGCAAATGCTGCTCTCGCCCTTCCCGGAGGTGACGTTCTCCGAAGGGCTCGGGAATACCGGCAAAGGCCTGGTCGCCCCGTTCAAGCTGTGCATCGCCACCCTGGAGATGCCTTACGAGCTCGTCTGCGGGATCGGCGACAGCGTCCGATTAAATTAGGGTGTCAGGTTTCTGGTTCCTGGCCGGCCTTTGAACCTGGAACTTGGAACCTGAAATTCAGAGGCACTTGCAAAACCCCACGCGGTCACGGCCGGGGTGGCACCCGGCCCTCCCGAATCAACGCAAGCCGTGTGATTTTGAACACGGGAGAGCGCGGTGCCACCCGCGCCGAGGGGTTTTGCAAGAGCCTCCTCAAATAATCTGGAAGGGTTCGGGGTTGACAACCGGAGGCCCGTAAAGGGAGAATACGTTTTCAAAAACCATCGGAGGGGGAGCGACCATGTTGAACCGCGAGGAAGCGTTTCTCAAGCAGAACGGACTGGACGTCGAGGGGATTGACCGCGAGGCCTTGCTGGCGGCGTTCGAGGAGGAGATGAACGCCGGCTTGGCGGGCAGGCCCTCCTCCTTGATGATGATCCCGTCTTTCATCTCCATCGACAGGCCGGTCAAAACCGACACCCCGGTGGTGGTGCTGGATGCGGGCGGCACCAACCTGCGCACGGCGGTCGTGACCATCAACGCGCAGGGCCGGGCCGAGATCGGGTCGCTGTCCAAAGGCCTGATGCCGGGAACAAAAGGGGAAATCGACGCCGAGACCTTCTTCGCCGCCTTTGCGGATTTCGTGCTGCCGGTGGTCGAGCGGTCCGCCACCATCGGGTTCTGCTTCTCGTATGCGGCGGAAGTCCTGCCGGACTGTGACGCGCGGCTGATCCGCTGGAGCAAGCAGATCCAAGCGCCTTCGGTCGAGGGCCAGCTGATCGGCTCCGGCCTGCGGCGGCACCTCGCGCAGCGCGGCTACGAGCGGCGCATCGTGATCCTCAACGACACCGTCGCCACGCTGCTCGCGGGCAAGAGCGTGGGCGTGACGCGCAACTATTCCGCCTACGTCGGCTTCATCCTCGGCACCGGCACGAACACCGCCTACGTCGAGCGGAACGCCCGCATCACCAAGCGGACCGACCTGGACACGGCCGGCTCGATGGCGATCAACGTCGAGTCCGGCGCGTTCCGGCGCGTGACGCAGACGCCCTTCGACAAAACCCTGGACGCCGCGACGCGCGACCCCGGCTACTACACCTTCGAGAAGATGATCTCCGGCGCCTACCTCGGGGTCTTAGGGCACGTGGTTCTGAAAGAGGCGGCCAAGGCCGGCCTGTTCTCGCCTGCCGCAGCCGCCAGGATTGCGGCGTGGCCCGCGCTCTCGAACAAACACCTCGACGACTTCTGCGGCGGCGCCCCGACGCCGGACAACCCGTTTCTGGACGCGGCCTTCGGCGGCGCGGACAGGGAGACGGCGGTGCGGCTGTGTTCGCCGGTATACGCGCGCGCGGCCGTGCTGACGGCCGTGAACCTGGCCTCGGCCATTCTCAAAACCGGCGCGGGCAGCGACCCCGCGCGGCCGGTGTGCGTGAACGTGGACGGCTCCACTTACCACCGCACGCTGACGGCGGATTTCCAGAAGCGCGTGCAGCAGGAGCTGAGAGCGCTGCTCGCCCCGCGCGGCATCGCTTACGAGCTGATCCGCGTGGACGAGTCGCCGGTGATCGGCGCGGCGGTCGCGGGGCTGATGTGAGGAGCCACCCATGAGATACCGAATCGGATGTGCGGCGGCCCTCCTCTGCGCCGCTCAGGTTGTGGCTCAGCCTGCGGCGGTCGACTTGGGCAAGGTGTTCGAGTCCCCTGCGAATTGGGCTCTGACGGCAGACGCCTTCATGGGCGAGTTCCAGGCTCAAGGGTTCCGCTTCGTAGACGGCAAGCAGACCGCGATGTCGGGCCAGAAGCAGGCCCTGCGCTTTTGGGGGCTGGAAGTCTGCGAGGCGCGCGTGTACTTCGAGCAGGACGCGGTGCGGCGGGTCGAGCTTTCGGTCTATAACAAAGGCGACGCCGGAGCGAAGGACAAAGAGACCTTCGAGGCGCTTGTGTCCGCCGCCAAGGACAAGATCGTCGCCGCCACGCAGGACACGGGCATGACCGGCAGAAGCTCGAACGACCGCCCGAATTACCACGTCAAGCGCCACCAGTGGATCAAGCGCTCGCCGGGCATCCAGATGGAGTGGGCGTACGTCGAGCCGCATCGCTCGGGCGGCGTGAGCATGGCGTACAGCGCCGAGTTCATCAAAGTGCTGATGCTGCCGATCAAAGCGGGCGGCGGCGGCATGACCACCCTGTCCGGAGGCATGGCGGCCTCGCGCGCGAAGAACGCCCGCACGGTGAAAGAGAACGTGACGCGCAACCCCGCCGGCGACGTGTGGATCGACAACGTCCCCATGGTCGACCAGGGCCAGAAGGGCTACTGCGCGGCGGCGACCTCCGAACGCGTGCTGCGCTATTACGGGCTGGCGGTCGACCAGCACCAGATCGCGCAGCTTGCGGACACGGCGGCCGAGGGCGGCACGACGCTGGAGGGCATGGCCAAGGCGATCGCCAAAGTCGGAAGGCAGTTCCAGCTCGACAAGAAGGACCTGATCGCGGCGGACTCGGAGGTCAGCTTCGAGAAGAGCGAGCACGTCAAACTGATCGAACAGTACAACGCCGCGGCCCGGCGCAAGCGGGCGGCCGAGATCGACTGGAAAGAGTTCACGTCGAACAACACGGTGGACCTTCAGCAGATCTGGCGGGCGATGGACCCCGGCATTCTGCTGACGGCGCGGAGCGGCCAGAGGCAGGGACTGGCCCAGTTCACCAAGAACATCAAGCTTTACACCGAGCAGGGCGTGCCGCTGTTGTGGTCGTGCCTGGTCGGCCTGTACCCCGAAACGCCGCCGCTCGGAGAGGAAGGGGCTTTCGGCCACGTGCGGCTGATCATCGGCTACAACGAGAAGACCCAAGAGCTCCTGTATTCCGACTCGTGGGGGCCGAGCCACGCGCTCAAACGCCTGCCGCTGGACAAGGCCTGGGCCATGACCAAAGGGCTGATCATCCTGAAGCCGCGCGGCGTGCGCTGAACAGACCGTTTCCGGATCTGCCGCGCTACAGCGAATTCACGTAGTCGGCGAGGTCTTCGACCTCTTGCGGGGTCAGGTCTTTCGTGTTCCCGTGCCGGTTGTTCACGTTGTCGGTCGTGAGGACCTCTTGGATCGTCACGGCGCGGCCGTCATACATATAGGGCGCGGTGCGCCAGCACTCGATCAGAATGGGCGTCGCGAATTCGCGGTCGCGCTCGCCGTCCGAGCCGAGACCGAGCACGTTCTTCTTCTTGTCGCCGTAGTAAGGCGGCGTATGGCATTTGACGCACGCCGCCTTGCCGTCGAAAAGCACCTTGCCGCGCAGCGCCGAGCCGGTCATCGTCCCGTCCGGCTTCAGGTACGGGCTGGGAACAGGGACCAAGGACTTCAAATAGGCGTTGACGTCCTCCATTTGCTCCTCGGGCAGCTCATGGAACTGGATCATGGTGAACCCTTTCGAGACCGCGACCTCGGCCGAAGCCCGGATACCCGTAATCATCACCGGTGACGTCTTGTGCGTGTAAAGCATGCTGCGCGACTGCTTCGGGTTGCCGATCCCGTCGTTCAGCAAGTCCCAGTTCGTCCCGTCCGAGCGCGTTCCGGGATGGCAGCTGGCGCAGCTCAGCCAGTGCTGGTAACAGCGCGTCGCGTCGTTGAACGCCCGCTCGCCTTGGCGGACGACACTGGCCGCCTGAGGCGTGCCGAGCGGCAGGGCGACCGCCGCGCCGGGGCCGTCATCCCACAGCTCGACCACGTTCAGGCTGTCCGCGAAACGCATCGCGCTGTAGACCTTGTTGCCGGCCACCGCCAGCGCCCGCGCGCCCTGCCCCTCGAGCGGAATGCGGGTCTTGATGCCGTACAGGAAACTGAGATCGTTCACGACCTCCTTGGGGTTCGCGGCCCCGGCCAGGCGCTTCATCATCTCCTTGAGATTGACGACGACCAGCTCATGCGTGCCGGAGGCGTTCACGCACAGCCATTCGTCCTTCCCGACGATCCCGAGCCCCCACGGGTTGGCCGCCCCCCGCACGGTGTCGTCGAGCAGAACGGTGTTCAGGTACTTTCGGGCTGCGACGTCGAACACCGAAACCGCGCTGGTGTTGATCCAGCCGCGGTCCAGATGGGTGGTCGGCACCGTGAAGCGTCCGACCGAATGGGAGACGAAATACGTGGCGCCGTCGGCGCTCATCGCGGCGTCGCTGACACTGAAGGTCCCCCCCGGAAGGTCCAGCGTCGCGACCTTCTCCAGCGTCGCGCTGTCGTAGAGGCAGAGCACCGCATACACGTGCTGGCTGTTGGCCGGCATGAGCGGCAGCGCGTTGCCCACCCAGAGCGTTTTCCCGTCCTTCGAGAGGCGCAGCGTGGACGGCTCGCGAACCGCCTTGGCGGAACACTTGACCTTACCCGTCGCCACGTCCAGCGCGTGGATGTCCTGCTGGTCGGCGCGGGAGAAGCGGTTGCAGTAGTACAGCGTCGCGCCGTCGGCGCTGAAGACCGGTGACTCCGGCGTGTGCCCGGCAGGCAGCGTGCGCACGGTCTTCCCGCTTTTGAGATCGATCTCGTGCAGCGTCCCGTTGAACCCGCCGGCGGTCGCGAAGAGCCGCTCCTGGCCGGGCGAGAGCGCCAGACCGCTGACCTGCCCGACCGGATAGCGGGCCGTGACCTTCTCCGACTCGGTGTCGAACGCCAGAACCAGGCCCGCCGTCTCGCAGGCGACATAGAGAACCTTGCCGTCCTTGCCCGCCACGAGCGCGGCGGGCGAAAGGTCAGGGTTCTCCGCCCGCGCCCACAACGCCCCCGCACACAGCAGACCCAACACGACGGCGCTCTCTGTACGACCCCTCATCCTTCACGATCCCATCTTGTCGATAACTTCACCGGCAGGGACGCCTCCCCGAGGCGTCCGCCCTTCGGCTTGCTCAGGGTAGACGGACGGTTCGGGGAACCGTCCCTACCAGAGTTTCCCGTAACGTTTGTTCTCGCTCCGCTGGCGGCAGGCTTAATCCTCGACGACGACACGGAAGCCGACATTGAAGACGCCCTGCCAAGGCACGTACCCCAGGCGGTAGCTGGCGGTCGCCCGGTAAGGCCGGTCATAGAACGAGCCGCCGCGGACGGTTTTCTTGGCACCGCTGTTCCGGCCGTCGCGCTTGGCCGCCGCGAAGGGGTAGCGCGCGTAATCGCTGCGCGTCCACTCGGCCACGTTGCCGTGCATGTCGTAGAGGCCCCACGCGTTGGGCTGATACTGCTTCGTGCCGGAAATCAGGAACTGCTTGTCGTCGAACGCGGAGACGCGCGGCACGAAGTCGAACGTCCGGTTTCCGACCAGCTTCGGGTTGAAGACCGGGTTGACGCCGGTCACCGCGAACTTCTCGATCGACTTGTCCGCGAGGTTGGCATACGGACTGAAGTCCGCCGCCTGCGTGCCGAAGGACATCGCCGTCCCGCTGCCCGCGCGGCAGGCCCACTCCCACTGGGCCTCGGTGGGCAGCGCCACCTTCTGGCCGGTCTTTTTGCCGAGCCAGGCGCAGAAGGCGGTGGCGTCGTTCCAGCTCATGCGCACGGCCGGCTGCGCGTCGCAGCTCGCGTAATACCCCAGCCGCACATGGTCTTTCCACTGCTGGTCAAAGACGCCCGCGTTGTGGTCTGGCTTGAAGGCGAAGAAGGCCGCGTTGTTGACCTCGGCCTCGGACATCCAGAACGGACGCTCGATCTTGACGGTGTGCCGCGGCTGTTCCCACGGGGTCTCCTCGTCGCTGCCCATCACGAACTCGCCGGCCGGGATGCACACGAGCGTGAGGCTCACGCCTTCGCCGAGGTCGAGCACCCGCTTCTGACCGCCGCCCGCCTGCTGCATCTGCCGGGCGGTTTCGGCGCTGAAGGGCCAGTTGGCCGCGGACACCGCAACCGGCGCGGCCCGCTCTTCGCCTTTCTCGGCGGAGGCGGTGACCGGATAGGGCTTTTCGGGGATGGCTTCCCAGTCGGCGTCGACATTCGCGTACTGCGCGCGCAGGGCGGCCGCGTGCGCGGAGATGTTGGTGGTCCACGTCTCCCGCTGCTGGTTGCCGGCATACGCCGAACTCCAGCTGCCGAAGAACGGCACGTTCAGGTCAATCCAGGTGTTGAGACGGCGCCACGCCTCGTCGTCCAGCTTGACCCCGTGATGGCCCTTCTCGAGCAGCTGAACGCCTTCCGAGGTCGAGGCGTGATACTCGTACGGGACATTCATAGTGCCCGCGCTTTCGGGGCCCGGCCGGCGGAAATACTTGTGGAAAGCATGATAGGCGTTGCTGTAGCCCTTCTGCTCGGCCCTCTTGAAATTAGGGCGGTTCGCGTCGTTGCCGTCGTGGCACCGCACGCAGTAGGCGTCCAAAACCGGCTGGACCTCCATATCGAAAGCGAAGCCTTCCACGCTTTGCCGCCAAGGGCGGATCGCCTGGGGCGCTTTGCCGGAAGCGATGGTCTTGCGGGTCACCGGAGGCTCGGTCGGCGGCTCGTGGCAGCCGATGCAGGAGAGCTTCTCGCCGGGCATGGCCACCAGCCAGCTCCGGAAGAGCTGAATCGCGCGGCCCTCCTTATCCAGGGGCTGCAGGGAGATCGTGGTGTTCGCCGGGATGCGGAACATGGCCGAGCCGTCCGGCTCGACCTTGACCGTGCCCAGCAGCCGCTTGACGTCCCAGCCGCTCTCCACCCCGATGTGGTCGTGGCTGCCGACCCGGTAGTACCCGTACGCATAGGTGAACACGCGCAGCGCGTCGACGGTTCCCTCGGGCACGCCTTTGAGCCCGGGCCCGCGGTACACGTTCTGAACGTAACAGACCGCCTCCTTGTCCTGAAGGTTGACCCGGCTCGGGATCACGGGCGGGCGGACGCGTTTCTTGAGGGGATACGGCTCGACCATGTAGCTGTACCCGCCGAGGTCGGCCGGCTGGAGCGGCACGAAGTTGTCGAACGTGTCGACGAGGTAAAGCTTCCAGGGGGCCCGGTCCGTCACCTTGGCGACGACCAGATAGTAGTCGGCGCTGACCGGATAGGGCTGGAGGAACTGCGGGGTGACGCCGTTCACCAGCGCGTCCAGGTCCAGCGCCATCTCCGGATAGAACTCGCGCAGCTTGGGGTAACACTTGTTGAAAAAGTCGTTGTTCAGCTCGTGGTAGTCCTTGCCCTGCTGCGACGCCTCGGGCATGTTCTCCTTGATGAGCTTGTCCACCACGTCCTGCAGGTCGGGGAATTGGGTCAACAGGTGTTTTTTGACTGTCGGATAGAGCTGGTCGACCGTCACGTGCGTGACCTTCTTGCCGTAGCCCGGAATGTGCTGCACCACGCCGTCGGCATGGGCGTAGCCCTTGTTGGTGTCGAAGACCGTCAGCTTGCCGGAGGCGGCGACGCCGTGATGGCCGGAGACGACGGCCACGAATTTGCCCGGATCGCCCGGCAGCGGGCGGGCGTTGAACATGGAGTTGGGCCACAGGCTCTGCGAGCCGTAGATCGCGCGCTGGTTGCTGCCGTCCGGATTCATCGTCATCATGATCCGGGAGTAGTAGTGCATGATGTCGGTGTATTCCCAGCGCAGGTACATGATCTGGCCGTCCTCGCGAACGGTCGGATACCAGTCGGCATCCTGCTCGAAGGTCAGCTGGCGCGGCGTCTCGCCGTTCGGCCCCATCAGGTAGAGGTTGGGCACCGTGGTGCTCCCGCCGATGCAGGGCACGCCGACCATCGGCGCGGTCGAGCTGAAGACGATCTTGTCGTCAGGCAGATAAATGCCGCCGTAATTGTGAACGTATTCGCCGACGATGGAGGAGACCTTGCGCGGATTGGAGCCGTCGACGCCGACTTCCATCACCTGGAACATGTTGTTCGTGTCGGTGGAGGTGAAGAGCAGCTTCTTCCCGTCGAAATACACATCCGGCTCGCCCACGTAGGCGCCGTCCTTGGGCTCGTAGACATCGGCGAGGGCGCCGGTCCGGAAGTTGAAGCGCGCGATCTTGTTTTTATACCCCTTGGCGGCCATCGTGTGCGTCCCGACCCAGTTCGCCTTCACCGCGACCTTGTCGGAGAGCACCACCAGCGCCTCGTCGAAATCGAGGTAGGGGTTTTCTGCGACCAGCGCCTGGAACTTGAGCTTGCCGTAGGCGTCCAGCACCTGCGCCGCCTGCGGGTCCCCCGCCTGAAGCTTCTCCTGAAGCCCGGGCATCGTCTTCACGAACTCCTCGGCCTGCTTCAGCAGGGCGCGGCCGTTTTTATAGGCGCGCGGTTTGGTCTTGAGAATGTGCCGGATGGAGCGCACCAGGGCCTCGGGCGGGGAGAGTTTGATCAGCGCCACTTGCGCCTCGGCGGCGGCGCGCTCACGCGCCTTCTGTTCCTCGGCCGCGATACGCTGAAGCGCCTGCTCGCGGAGCGCGCCGAAATCCTGGCGCTGGCTGCTGGGGGTGCAGGCCGACGCCAGATCGACCTCTTGGCCGCCGGGCGCCTTCACCGTGGCTTTGAGCACGTGGTCGCCCGATTGGTTGAAGTAGACCAGATTGACCGGGTGCTTGCCGGCCGCCAATTCGACCGTCGCTTTCTTGCCCGACGGCCCGTGCGGACCGTCGTTCATGATCACGGACTTGCCGTCAACGAACAGCGCGCTGCCGTCATCGGAAGTCACGGAAAACTCGTGTTTGCCGGCCGCGGACACGTTCAGCTCGCCGGAGAAATGAATGTTCCACGAGTCGCCGAATTTCCGGGCTCCCATCGAATCGATTTTCGCCACCGTTCCCGTCGCGAGCTGCTTTCCCTCGCCCACAAGAACCACGGTCTGCACTTTGCCCTGATGCGCAAAGTAGGTCATCTCGGCACGCGCGGCCAACATGGGCAGAACCGAACAGAAAACGATACCCCATCCCCCTTTACCCGACATAACGCCTCCGCTTAAATGATGGCTTATTTCTTCAAAACATGAATAGGGTATATTATCTTAATACGGGCGTTGCGATCAAGCCCGGAAACCGACCCGGCCTGACGCATCAAATTTTTGCCTTTACGGCCTTTCACCCTCTTGCTCTCTCCGCACGCTGCTAGCGCGGGCGAAGCCCCGCAACCAGACTGGAATAGTGGAATGGTGGAATGACGGGGTTTGAGACCGAAGATGCCGCAGCATGCTTCCATTATTCCAGTATTCCACCCCTCCAAAACAACTTGTTTTTTACTGCTGTTGTCGGTTAGTGAGGAGCCGCTGGACGTTGGGCGTTGTGTCTCTCCCTCAGCTCCACTGGCGGTCGTTGGCCCACTCGGCGTCCCACGGGTCAGTGGGAGCCCACGGCTCGGGGAACTGCGGGTGGCACTTCTCCTTGATGAGCGCCTCGTTCAGCGCCTCGATGCCGAGGCCGGGGGCGGCGGGCACACGGATGAAGCCGTCCTTGATCAGCGGCTTCGGCAGACCGGTGACCAGATCCTCCCACCACGGCACGTCCACGGAGTGGACTTCCAGCGCGGTGAAGTTGCGCGTGGCGGCGGCGACATGCACGGCGGCCATGCAGGCGACCGGGCTCTCGGCCATGTGGATCGCCATCGCGACGCCGTGGTCCTCGGCGAGGTCGCCGATCTTCTTCGTCTCCAGGATGCCGCCGGCGGAGAGCACGTCGGGGTGGATCACGGCGATGCCGCCGGATTTCAGCAAAGGCAGGAAGTTCTCTTTGAGGTAGATGTCCTCGCCGGTGCCGATGGGCGTGGTGGTGGCTTGCGCCAGCCGCACGTACTGCTCGGTCATCTGCCACGGCACGGGGTCTTCCATCCAGGCGAGGTTGAACTTCTCCAGCCGCTTCGCCAGCTTGATGCAGTCCTCGAGCGGGATGTGGCCGAGGTGGTCGATGGCCAGCGGGATCTCGGTGCCGATCTCGGCGCGCACGTCGGCCATGTACTGCTCCAAGAAGTCGAGGCCCTTCTCGGTGATGTGGATGCCGGTGAAGGGGTGGGCGGTGCTGAACAGCTCATAGGCCTCGCCGCGCATGGCGCGCGGATCGATCGAGCCGTGCGGCGTGCTGAAGACGGTCTTCTTGTAGTGGCGCATGGTCTGAAGGAACCCCAGCGGTGCGCTGAGGCAGCCGGGCTTGTCCATGAGCAGCTCGATGCCGAGGTCCATCTTGAGGTAGGTGTAGCCCTGCGCCATGCGCTCTTTCAGCGCGCGTCCCATGTCGCGGCCGCCGCCCTCGGAGTCGGTGTCGCAGTAGATGCGCACGGTGTCGCGGAACTTGCCGCCGAGGAGCTGCCACACCGGCACGCCCCACGCCTTACCCGCGAGGTCCCAGAGGGCGACCTCGATGCCGCATACGCCGCCGGCCTGGCGCGAGGGACCGCCGAACTGCTTGATGCGGCGGAAGATCTTCTCGACGTTGCAGGGGTTCTCACCGAGGATGCGGCTCTTGAGCATGGCGGCGTAGGTGCGGCTGGAGGCGTCGCGCACCTCGCCGTAGCCGATCAGGCCCTGGTTGGTATAAACTTTGATGAGCGTGCAGCGCTTGGGCGCGCCGTCGATGTCGGCGAAACGCAGGTCGGTGATCTTCAGGGTGGACAGGTCGATTTTTGCGGACATGTTAGGAACCTCAGTTTTCCCGTGGTAGGGACGCCTTCCCGAGGCGTCCGCCCTTCGGCGGCGCTCAGGGCAGGCGGACGGTTCGGGGAACCGTCCCTACCGGCTTTGAAGTCATGACCGTATCATACGGGTTCGGGCGTCCCGGCGCTATGGGGTTTTGCGCATAATAACTATCGTTTTTGCGCAGAAAAGGCGTGCCCGCTTTTCGTGGACACGCCTTTTTTTCACCGCCGCGGAACGCACTCAGTCGGCGCTCTGCTGTCCGGCCTGCGGATAGGGCAGGACCGGCGTCTGCACCTTCGAGAGCAGCGCGTAGACGAGCGCGCCGGCGACGAACGCCACGACCGGCGCGGCGGGGATCGCGAACCCGCACTGGGCCGCGAAGTTGGGCTGCACGCCGATGACGAAGCCGACGGCCCAAGCGATCCACCCCGCCGGGTTGAAGGCCGCGCGCGGCCCGCTCCAGCGGCCCTTGCTCAGGAGGTATTCCATGGTGATCGCGCCGCAGATCGGCCCGAACGAGGCGCCGATGAAGGCGAACACCGCGATCGCCTTGCCCGCCACGCCGCTGATCGCGAGGGCGATGGCCACGACGCAGCCGATGCCGCAGGAGACCCACGGGTTGACCTTGGGCAGCGTCGTCTTGATCGAGTTCGCCGCGATCAGCGAGGAGAAGCAGGCGCTCGGGAAGGCCGTGATCGCCAGCGCGAAGGCCAGCCACTTGGCCACCGTGTCGCTCTTGAAGATCGCGCCCATCAGGCTCATCGGGTTCAGCTCGACCGAGCCGGCAGCAAGGGCGGCCTTGCCCGCAGCCGTGCCGTAGTAGCCGGCGGTGATCAGGATCGCCGCGCCGATGGTGAGGAAGATCGCCAGCGCCACGCCCATGAGGCCACCCATGGCGACGTCGCTCTTGTTGCGCGACCCCGTGCCGAAGTCCACGCCCGCCGCGCCGGCAGTCGCGAAAAAGCCGACGATGTAGGTCAGGGCGAAGGCGAAGACCCCAAAGGCCGTCATCCCCTTGGCGACCGCGCCCGTGGCGGGGGCGGCCGCAACGGCAGAGGCCGCCACAAGGGCCGCGGGATCAAAGCTGCCGAGCCCGCCGAAGGTCTTGGCGACCAGCACGATCAGGATGACCGCAGGGATCAGGGGCAGGTAGGTGGAAAACTTCGCCACATACTGGATGCCCGCCAGGGCCGCGACGACCGCCGCGATGCCCCAGAGCGCCATCACGATGTAGAGAGGGACGCCCGTGAAGCCGAACATCTGGTTCATGGCCATGGAGGACCCCCAGATGTTGACCGCGAGCCAGCCGAACTGGAGCAGCCCCATCAGGAAGCCGGGCAGCAGGAAGCCGCCGGTCGCGCCGAAGGTCGAGGAGCCGACGATGTAGAGCGGCAGGCCGGTCTTCTGACCGAAGCGCGCGGGCAGGTAGTAGAAGCCGAAGTGACAGAGCAGCGCCGCGGCCAGAACGCTTCCCAGCGCCACGCCGACGCCGGCGGACAACATGCCGCCGGGGGTGCCCGAAGCGAGGGAATAGGACCAGAACACGAACCAGAGGAAAATGCCCGCGTAGGTCGGGGCGGTGTTCTTATACCAAGGCGCGCGGTTGGCGGCCGGATTAGGCTTGGCGCATTCCAGATAGGAAGGCACCGCTTTGAATTCGCTCATTCGAGGCTCCTTTTTTTGGCCGGAAACCGAGACGCGTGTTCCGTCACGTTTCCAAGGCTCTTACATGATTGATCGATAGGGTAGGGAATGTCTGTTTCGGGGTCAAGCGCGTTTTCGGCCCCGCAGGTGATCGGTCAGTCGCGGGGAGGGACGAGCGTCTGCTCGTCCGGGCAAGCGGACGCTTGCCCCTCCCCCTCATCTGCCGATAACGGCCAGCGCGCTCAGCCCAGCGACACCCAGCGCCCGGAGGCGGCCGACGCGAGCACCGCGTCGCAGACCTTGGTGGTCTCGAGCGCGTCCCGGAAGGTCGGCGCGACGGGCTTGCCGGCCTGGAGCCCCTGAAGGAAGTCGGCGATCTGGTGGATGAAACTGTGCTCGTAGCCGATCGCCAGGCCCGGAACCCACCAGTTCTTCATATACGGATGGTCGCCGTCCGTGACGTGGATGGAGCGCCAGCCGCGCAGCTGGCTCTCGTCGCGGTGGTCGAAGTACTGGAGCCGGTGCAGGTCGTGCAGGTCCCAGGCGATCGACGCGTGCTCGCCGTTGATCTCGAACGTGTACAGCGCCTTGTGGCCGCGCGCGTAGCGCGTGGACTCGAAGG
>Ga0209066_10002302_pt1 | contig 23403 bp, 17 predicted proteins | sample All_14_2_FD_187198 | JGI IMG/M metagenome (GOLD analysis project Ga0209066, IMG submission 187198) | Freshwater microbial communities in response to fracking from Pennsylvania, USA - Allegheny Zone_MetaG_DW_15 (SPAdes) (version 2) ... | reverse complement strand
CCCTTGCGGGCGACATGTAAAAAAGTTCCCGCCCTTGCGGGCGGGAGGGCAAAAGATATAGTGCGAGCGCCGGGGCGGGGATTTCTCCTCCCCGGCGTTTTTTGTGAGCATATGACCATGCCTTCGAATGAAGGGATGCCGGAAGAGCCCGATGTACTGACACGCCTCGATGCGCTGATCGCGCAAGGCGCCAGGCCGGAAGCACTCACCCTTATCGATCAATTGACGCAGGCCGATCCTTCGCCACGCATGGCCTGCGAATGCGCCATGCTGCTGATGGATATGGACGAGGCCGCGCGGGCCGTGAGACTGCTCGCGCCATTCCGGCAGGAAGGGCATGGCGGCGCCCGGCTGATGACGCTGCTTGGCCGGGCGCAACTGGCGAGTGGCGCGAGCGAGGCGGCGATCCACACGCTGCGCGAAGCCACCTATATTGACGGTCAGTCGATTGAGGCGCTGATTGCCCTTGGCGAAGCGCAGATTGCCAGCGATGCGCTGCCCGATGCGATTGCAACGCTGGAGCGCGCGCTACGAATTGATCGTGATGCCACAGGCGCGCATTTCAAGCTCGGCGAAGCCTGGGCGCTGCTGGATGAAACCGCCAAGGCGACACGCGCCTATGAGGCCGCATTGGCAACCGACCCGGGCGATGCGCGCGGCGCCGCCCTTCGCCTGGCCGAGATGAAGGCGACGGCCGCGCCCAGGCGCGCGTCAAGCGCCTATGTGCGGCATCTCTTTGATGGCTATGCACCCCGCTATGACGCACATATGACCGGCGCGCTTTCCTATCGCGGACCGCAGATCCTTGCCGCGCTTGCCGAACCTTTCTGGGGCGAACCAGCGGCAAAATATGAAGCGATGGATCTGGGCTGCGGGACGGGGCTGTCGGGGGCGGTGTTCCGGCCCTGGTGTCGTCGACTCATGGGGGTGGATCTTTCGCCGCGCATGGTGGCTGCGGCAGAGGCCTCAGGTCACTATGACGATGTGCAGGTCGGCGAGCTTGTGAGCGCGCTGGCGACACGCGAAGATGATCTCGATCTTGCCATTGCCTGCGACACGATCATCTATCTCGGCGATCTCGCATCGCTGTTTCAGGCGCTGCAACGCGCCCTGAAAAGCGGCGGCTGGTTTTTGTTCAGCGCCGAGAAAATGGATGCGTCCATGCCGGGCGATTACGAGATCGGGCCGACACGCCGCTTTCGCCATGCGCGCGCCTATCTCGAAAGCCTGGCGCGCGATTTTGGTTTCAGCGTCAGTGCGCTGGAAGACACATCGTTGCGCACCGAAAAGCGCCTCGCTGTGCCAGCCTTTGCCGGGCTCTTTCGCAAGCTCTGAGCCGGGTCGAGACTCTCCCCTCCCCGAACAAGGGGAGGGCTTGAAAATATCCGTTATGTCCGCGACGTCAACATCGTGACGGCAGCGGCTGTTCAAGAAACGCTGACAAGTTGTCTGCCTGCCCCTAGTCTGTTGATCCCGGCCTTGCTTCCCATGCGAGCCGGGATTTTTTGCGTCACCAGAAGCCGGAAGAGCCATGACCGAGATGAACGAAAATACCCAGAACCGCGTGCAGACAATGACCGAAGTTGCCCGCAGCAGCGTGCAAACTTGGGAATGTGACCAGATGGGTCACATGAATGTGCAGTTCTATATGGAGAAGGCAACGCAGGGTCTTGCCGCTCTCGGCGTGAAACTGGGATTGGGACGCGACTTCAGCGCCAGGCATGGCGCAAGGCTGATGGCGCGCGATCATCATGTGCGCTTTCTGCGCGAGCAACGTCCCGGTGCGCCGTTTTTCTGGCGTGCGGGTGTGCTCGATGTCACCGAAACGGCGATGCGTGTTTACAGCGAGATGGTGAACCCGACGAATGGCGAGATTGCCGCGAGCGTGACGGCGCTTGTTGAACTGCGCGGCGAGAATGACCGCTTGCCACGCAAGCTGCCTGACAGCGCCATCGCCCAAGCCCGCCTGTTGATGATCGACATGCCGGCGCATGGCGCACCACGCGGGCTGGAAATCACGCCACCTCGCGCCGCGCCGATGCTGGCTGACGCAGAAGCCATGGGCATGGTGGCGGCCTATATGGGCGAAGTGCAGGAAACCATGTGCGATGGACAGGGCTATCTGCTGACGCGGCACTATATGGGCATTGTGTCGGATGCCATTTCCAATCTGCTCGCAGCGACCCATGGCGAGGACAGATCGCAAAGTGTGGGCGGCAACAAGACAGGCGGCGCGGCGCTTGAATATCGTTTCATCTATCGCCGTTACCCGAAGGTTGGCGATGTCTGCGTGTTGCGCAGCGGGCTGAAAGCGGTTTCCAGCAAGACCTATATCTGGGCGCATTGGCTGTTTGATTATGAGAGCGGCGCCTGCCTTGCGACGGCAGAGGCTGTGGCGATTGCGCTTGATCTGACAACACGCAAGGCGATGGCGATTCCCGACGATATGCGCGCGGAGCTGGAAAGGCTCGTGATACCGGGATTGGGCGTTTAAGCGCGCTTCTCGCGGCGAATGATCAACCCGCGCTCGGCGGCGATGCGCTGGATGGTTTTCATGCCGCGCACCATGGGCAGCAATTGCGGCATGTCATGGGCGCGCGTGGCGGCGGCGGCGAGAAGGCGCGTTTGACGGTAGAGCGTGAGGAGATCGGCCTCGCTCAGCGCGCGCAAGGCGGATTCCTTCTCGCTGCGTGCGGGATCGTCTTCGGCCAATGTAAACGGCGCGAGAAGCACGAGGGCTAGCCTGTGATCCGCGCATCAAGCGCCAGCAATTCACGCCGCACGGCTTCGGGATATTCCATGGGCAGGAAGTGCGAAGCCTGACCAATGCGCAGGATGGTGGCGCCGGGATCGCATTCAGCCAGAAGCTGCGGGCCGGGCGCACGGCAGGTGGAGGAAGTCGGGCCGGAATAGATGAGCGTCAAGGGACGCGCCAGCGCCTCAATCGCTTCCCAGACATCGTGTCCCTGGGCGCGGAAATTGGCCGCTTCCCAGCCGGGCGAACAGGTGAGAGCGACCTGTCCATCCGGCAGATCGATGGTGCCGCCTTCGATATAATCGCGCAACACATCGTCAGGCCAGGTGCGGAAGGCGCCACGCCCGCGATAGGAATTGAACATGGTGGCGCGGTCCGGAAAGACGGCGCGGCGGCGCTCGGCGGCGTCTGCTATGGCAATGAGCGGGGCTTTGAGACCGAAGCGGCGGATGAACCGCATGAGGCGGCCTATATGGCGCGGGATCAGCACCGGATCGACAAGGCAGAGGCCGCGCACGAGATCGGGACGTTCGGCCGCCACCATGAGACTGACGGTCGCGCCCATGGAATGACCGGCCAGCAACACCGGGCTGCCCGCGACATCGGCAAAGCGCTCCAGCATCAAAATCATGTCGTCGCGAAAAACATGCCAGTTGCTGTGACTGGCGGGATCGGCAGGCAGCAAGGTTTCGCCATGGCCGCGCGCGTCCCAGGCGCGAATGCGGAACCGGCCACTCAGGGGATTGAGCAAGCGGCGATAGGTCATCGCATTGAAGCCATTGGCATGGGCAAAATGCAGCGGTGATTTGCCCTGTTCGTGGGGCCATTCCAGAAAGGTGAGAATGCCACTCTCGACGGGCAATGTGCGACGTGACGGCTTGTCGTCGTCATGCATATGAATGCTGGGATTGACAGAGGTCATGGGCGTTTTGACTTTCCGGGCGATCAGGCAAACACGAGTTTGAAATGGCGGCGCGTGAGACGCGGAAAGGCCGGAAAGGCCGCCAGCGTATCGGCACCGATGTCATGCAGCAGGGCTTCTGCCGATTTCAGGCCCTGTCCTTCAAACGAAGCCAGGGCATCAAGGGGGCGCTGCAACATCCAGAGTTCGAAGGGGAAGATCGCCCGTTTTTCAGTGACGCCCTCAAGCGAAAAATCATGCATGCCGAGTGCGCGCGGCATTTCGCCGGCGCCGTCCCTGCCTTGCGGATTTTCTGCCTGCCATTCGCGCAGGCGGCGGGCCGTTGAAACCAGCACCGGGATCATTTCATGCGCGAAGCGCGCCAGTACAGGCTTGAGCGTTTCGGGGATTTCATCGCCTGCCAGAAACTCGCCGCCCTTGGGATGTGGCGGCCTCATCATGTTCTTGACCCAGCGCACGACATGGGGCGCCTGCGCCTTCATGATCTCGCCCGAGGCCGGGTCGCGATATTGATGCGCATAAAGCGGCCCGATCAGACCGAAGTCGCCAATCGAAGGACGCGAGCCGAGCAAAAACTCATACTTGCCGAAATGCACATTGAGATCGTGCAGCAAGCCTTCATAGGATTTTTCGATGGCATGACCATTGGCGGGCGTGATGCCCAATGCGGGAAGCGCGCCGGCAAAGGGCCGGGCGATGACTTCGCCCGCTGCGCGTTGTTCGTCCTTCGAAGCGGCGGGCAGGGTCAGCGCGCCAAACTCGCCAATCGCCCAATCACGATTTTTGGTCCAGCGATAATGCATGGCGGGAATCTTGAGCCATTCATCGCCATAGACTTCCAGCATGAGCGCGGCCAGACGCTGGCGCGGCATGGAGGGCATAACGGGCGCCTCGGGAAAGCGGCGCTCCAGCTCGTCGATGATGTCGGATGAATCCTGAAGCGTTTCATCCTCAGGCGTGATGACCACGGGAATAACCGGCCAGCCGACACGCGGCAGGATGACGTCCATATAGGCTTTGCGGTCCGCGACATATTCAGCAAAGGGGATGCGCTTGTAGCGCAGATAGGCGCGCACCTTGCCCGTGAAATAGCTGACTTCAGCGCCGTAAAGGCTGTATCCCCGAGTCATGTCTTCCCCTGCTGCCGCCTGTGGCGATCATGTTGTCTTGGCCAATTTAGCGCAGGTTTGGCCATTTGTGGCAAATAACGGCTCAGTCATTTCCGAACAACGAAAAACGCCGCCCCCTTGCGGGAGCGGCGTCAATCCGTCAGGGCAAAACAGCTTACCAGCTGTAGCGCATGTTGAGCGCCATGGCACCGCCCTGGGCATTGTCGCGGAAATCGCCAGAGGCACTCAGGCCGAGGCTGAGCGCATCCGTGGCATAGGCCTGGAGACCGAGATTGACGAGCAGCGCATCACGATCAAGCTGATTGCCCGAGACCTGGAAGCCCGAGCCCGGCGTGCCGGCAAAGGACCAATCCGAGGTCGCATCGGCCTGATCGAGATCATGTCCCCAGCGCATGTCAGCCGAGGGCAGGACCGTGCCGAGGAAGCCGGCGTCGAACTGCGTCGAAACACCAAAGCCGAGCGTGGAACGCACGAGATAATCGTCATAGGCGTTTTGCGTGAGATTGGCGCCGGGCGCGCCGGTTTCGGTGTAGCTGTCGGTATGGATGTGGAAGACATCAAGACCTGCAACCGGACGAACGGTCCAGCTTCCGGCATTGATGTTGTAACCCATTTCAGCCGAGCCTGAGAGTGTCAGGCCATCATAGTTGCTCTTGGCGCGATAGATCGTGCCGAGGATATCGGCGTCGCGACCGCTTTCATGGTCATTGATCGACGCACCGAACTGGCCGGAGAGATCGAGCGCACCCATGCTGGTGGAGGCATAGAGGCCGAGCAGCCAGCTGTTGACGCTGGCCTCGCTGCCAACACGATCCATTTCGATGTTGGTGCGGGCATAGCCAGCCGAGAGACCCAGAAGGGCATTTTCCCCGAGACGGATGTCATAACCACCCTGGAGACCGGCGCCACGATAGTCGTAGCCATCGGCAAAGCCGCTGCGGGCGTCGGCGGCGCCAGTGAGGCCGAAACCACGCGCCCAGAGGCCATTATCCGCGCCTGCGCCCGTGAAGGCCGGGCCATAAAGCGAGGCCGTGAGATCGCCTGCCGCGCCATTGGCCGCCACCTGGACGGAGGCCGGGACGCGATTTGCGGTTTGCAGCGCGTTGATGCGGCCATTGACGCCCGAGAAGAAGAGACCCAACACCTGGGTTGTCGCCGCCGTCTGGCTGCCCGTTGTGTCAGGCATCATCTGGTCGAAAACGGCTGCTGCATCCGCAGGCGAGAGCGTGTCGATCTGGCCGAGAAGGGCCTGAAGATCAGCGCTCGCCGTGCCGCCGGTGTTCACATTGTCGAGGGCGGCGGCAAGGTTGGCACTGTAAGGATTGGCATATTCCTCATAGGTCACGCCGGTGCGGGTGAAATAGAGGTCGGCGCTGTCGGCGTCATAGTCGATGGCGGCGGTGACGAAGACCGAGCTGATATAATCGTTGACCGTATCGAAGGCGCCAGTGAGCGAGGAACCCGTGACGACTTCATAGGTGAGGTCGGAACGGAATGGCGTCACGGTGTTGTAGATGTTGATGGTGCCGCCATTCAGCGTCACGACGCCCGTTGCATCGACGCTATCGGCTGTGTCTTCTGCCAGATCGATGTTGATGACGCCCGTGCTTTCATTGGTGAAGTCGCCATCAATGGCGAGCGAACCAACGACGCTAAGGCCAGCGGGTTCAAGCGTGCCGCTATTGGTGAAGAGCGCGGTGGTGATTGTGCTGCTGGAGGCAAAGGTTGCGCCCGAGGCCACATCGAAGCTTGTGTCTGACGTGAAATCATCCGTCAGTGTCAGGAAGCCGGAGAGAACCGATGTGACTTCGAAATTGACGAAGTTGTCGCTGTCATAGGTGACGGTCGAGCCGGTGTCGAAATTCAGCTCGTCGCTGCCGCCTTCACCATCGACGATACCTGTGATGGCGCCGCCAAACTGATTGAATGTGTCAGCGCCGCCGCCCATCTGCACGGCATAGCCATTGCCGCCGGTGATGCTGCCATGATTGTCGAAGGTGAAATTATAGGTGCCCGCCGTGTTGACCATGCGGACGCCGAAACCACCGGTGCCTTCAATCGAACCGTAATTGGTGATCGAGGTGGAGCCCAACGCATCGCCGCCAGTGCTGTCATCGATCAGGATGCCGTTATCCGCGCCGAGGACCGAGGCCGAGGTATGCGTGATGTCACCATTGACGATGGTGCCGCCGCCAATGGCGATGCCTTCGCTCTTGCTGGGGCTGAGTTCGCCGGGCTTTGTACCCTTGGAGCCTTGACCTTCGATTGTGCCGTAGTTGTAGACCGAGCCGACGAGGTCGATATCGACGCCATCGCCATCGCCAAAGTCATAGGCATCGTCATAGGTGCCGGTGATGGTGCCGTAATTGGTGACGGAGCCGTCGGTGTCGGAGCCGACGCCCGAACCGTTGAGACCGGAAATCGTGCCGCCGAGATCGTTGATAATGATGACGCCACTCGTCGCGTCATCAATGGTGATACCATGTTTGCCGCCCGTGATGGCGCCACCAGCATAGTTGTGAACTGTTGCGTTGACGCCATCGACGCGGACGCCATACATGTCGCCGATTTCATAGCCGTCGTCGGAATTGTCGGCATTGGTATCGGCACCAACCAGTGTTTCGCCGGTTGTCTCGATGGTGCCGTAGTTGTTGAGGACGCTGGAGGCACCTTCGAGGCGGACGCCACCGACTTCACCTTCATTGAAGCCCTGCTCGACACTGAGCGAGTCGCCATTGGCCTGAATGAGGCCATAATTGTTGACGGTGACGGTGCCGCTTTCACCGGCGCGCAAGGCATAGACGTTGGAGTCCTGATCACCACCGCTCATGTTGGTCGCGTTGCCATTGGAAATGAGCTGGGCATTGTCGTGGTCCAGCGCGGTGCCGTTATTGACGGTGCCAGAACCGACGCGCAGCGTGATGGCATTGTTGCCCGAGGTCGGCGATGTGTCGCTCTGGATGGTGCCCGTGTTGGTGACGGCTGAACCGGTATCGAGGCGCACGGCTTCGGCGCCACCCGTCGTCGAAATGGTGCCCGCATTGTTCAGCGTGTTGTTGTCGTCCAGGCGGATGGCATCGCCCGTGCCGAGCGACTGGATCAGGCCGCCGGAATTGTTGTTGATGGTGATGCTGTCATTGCCATTGGCGCCGATGCCCGATTGCGACGAGCCGGCGTCCGAGGTGACCGTACCATTATTGGTGAAGGTGTTGCCCGTAGTGATGGTGAGCGCGGCGCTGCCGGTGTTGGTCGCGTTGCTGACCGTGACGCCTGACTGGATCGTATCGCCTGAGCCTGGAACAGTGGCACCACCGGTGGTGTCGGCAATGTCAGCCGCGAGAACCGCGCTGATTGCTGTCGAGGACATGAGAATGGCCGTTGTCAGAATTGCCGTGCGGCGCAAGGCGCGACGTGCGCCCGGGAATGGTTGAAACATTGAGAGCCCCCATGATGCCGGAAGCAAATGCGACCGGGTGTACCGGGGACTGATGTGCCGCAACTTTGTGAAAGTTGAGATTCGATGATGCAGCGGTTTTATGACAAGATGCAAATGTGCCTTGTTAACCACCCTTACCCAAAAAATTGGATCAAGGACGCAGACCCGGGGTTGCCTCACTGACCTTCACACTGGGCACAACATCCAGCAACAAGGCCTGCTGGCACTGATCCAGACAGGCGATGATGCGCTGCGGCTTCTCCTTCCGGGTGTAGAAGAAGATATTGTATCGCGTGTCGACAATATTGCTGACAGCGTCGAGTTGCCAGATCTCCTCCACGGTCGGCACAGGATCGGCGCCAGAGGCAAGTTTGAGCATGGCCAGCGCGCGCTTGTGGCGCTCATCCTGCGCCTTGATCCCGATGAGTGTCTTGAAGCGCAGGCCATAACGCGGATCAAATTCGTCCGAGGGCGGAATGACGCTGGCCGTGGGCGGTTGCGCCAGAATGGAAATCGGATCAAGTGTGCCATGCGCGACCCAGCTTGCGCCCTTCACAGGAACCAGCGCCTGCCCAATGGGCGAACAAACAAGAACAAGCCACTGATTGAAGGGCGCAGGCACCTCGACGACGGTACCGGCGGGCGCATGTTCGCACATCAGGTCATTGTCATCCGGGTTGCCCGCAGACCCGGACATGCCAGGCGCGGGCGGCGCGATTGCAGCACCCTGCGGGACGCGATCACCCCTTTCGATGACCGGCGCCATTTGTGACATCGGCATATCCTCAGGCTCAGCACCGCAGGCCAAGCCTGCCAGGCATGGCAACCACACCAAAGCGACAAGGAATGATCTGGAAAATGACATGAGCCCACTCGGAAAGAAGTGGCACGAGCATAGCCGAAACTTGTGGGCAAACAAAGACCCCCCACCGGGACGGTGGGGGGCTCTATTCAAATTGCCCGAAAATCAGGCAGCGGCCTTTTGTGGCGCGAAGCGACCATAGAAAGTGTCGCCCTTCTCGGCCATGTCGCGCAGCAGTTTGGATGGCTTGAAGCGTTCGCCATATTTCTGCGCAAAGCGGTCGCAGGTTTCGACAAAGACGCGTGGGCCGACCATGTCGATGAGCGAGAGAGGGCCGCCCGTCCAGGGCGCAAAGCCCCAGCCGAGAATGGCCCCGACATCAGCATCGCGCACATCGGTGACAACGCCCTCTTCAAAGCATCGGGCCGCCTCCAGCGCCTGAATATAGAGGAAGCGCTGTTTGAGCTCCTCGACATCGACGTCATCGATATCCCTGGTGACGGGCACGAGATCGGAAAGGCCAGGCCACAGCTTCTTTTTGCCGTCGGACGCATAGTCATAGAAGCCCTTGCCCGCCTTCTTGCCAATGCGGCCCAGGCTTTCGACCATTTTTTCGATGATCGGATCGGCAGGTGTCGGCACATATTTGTCGCCGAGATCCTTTTTTGTCTGCTGACGAACCTTGTAGGAAAGGTCGAGGGCGACTTCATCATTCAGGGCAAGGGGCGGCATGGGCATGCCCGTCATGCGGCCCACATTTTCGATGATGGCAGGCTTGATGCCTTCGGCGAGCATGGCGAGACCCTCGCCGATATAGGTGCCAAAGCAGCGCGAGGTGAAGAAACCACGGCTGTCCTGCACGACAATCGGCGTCTTTTTGATCTGCTTGACGTAGTCCATGGCTTTGGCGAGCGTTTCCTGACTCGTTGCCTGACCCATGATGATTTCGACAAGCTGCATCTTGTCCACTGGCGAAAAGAAGTGGATGCCGATGAAGTTTTCCGCCTTGCGGCTGGCTTCCGCCAGGCTGGTGATCGGCAGCGTCGAGGTGTTGGAGCCATAGATGCCGCCATCGGCAAGCATGGGTTCGGACTTCTGTGTAACCTCAGCCTTGACCTGACGGTTCTCGAACACGGCCTCGATGATGAGGTCGCAACCACGCAGCGCCTCATAATCCGATGTCGGGGTGATGAGGGAGAGGGTTTGGGCGACCTTCTCTTCGGTTGTCCGGCCCTTGGCCAGCGCCTTATCGAGCAGCTTGACCGAATAGGCCTTGCCCTTGTCGGCCTTGGCCAGATCGGTGTCGAGCAGCACGACCTCGATGCCAGCTTGCGCTGACACATAGGCAATGCCCGCGCCCATCATGCCCGCCCCGAGGATGCCGAGCTTCCTGACGGTGAAAGCGGGCTGACCGGCAGGACGGCGCGCGCCTTTCTGCAATTCCTGCATGGAGAGAAACAGCGAACGGATCATCGCCTTGGAACGCGGATCAAGCATCAGCTTGGTGAAGTAGCGTGTTTCAATGCGAAGACCGGCCTCGATCGGCACGAGGATGCCTTCATAAACGCAGGACATGATGTATTTCTGCGCCGGATAATTGCCATGGCTCTGCTTGTGGAGCTGGGCGACACCGATGGTGAAGACCGAGCCTGCGGATGTATGCGCGGTGCCGCCGGGGATCTTGTATCCCTTCTTGTCCCAGGGCTGGACCGCTTCACCTGACTTCACCAGCGCCTTGGCTTCGGCAACGATCTGGGCGGCGGGCGCCAGTTTGTGCACAAGGCCGATTTCCAGGGCTTCCTGGGGGGAGAGCGAGGTGCCTTGCAGCAGAAGCGGCAAGGCCTTGGCGGCCCCCAGCAAACGCGGCAGGCGCTGTGTGCCGCCACCGCCGGGCAGCAGGCCGACTTTGGCCTCCGGCAGGGCCATCTGGATTTTCGGATTGTCCGACACCACGCGATAATGGCAAGCGAGCGCGACTTCGAGACCGCCCCCCATGGCAACGCCATTGATCGCTGCCGCAATGGGCTTGCCGCAAGTTTCCAGACGACGGAACATCATGTTGAGATGCAGGTTGTTCTCGTAGAGCTTCTTGACGCGATCATCGCCTTCGCTGTCGGCACCGCCGCCAGAATTGCCCGCCATCATGGAGAGGTCGGCACCGGCGCAAAAGCCCGACGCCTTGCCCGAGGTGATGACGGCGCCCTTGATCGCCGCATCGCTCGCGATGCGTTCGATGATGGCTTCAAGATCGCCCATGGAGCTTGCCGACAGCACGTTCATGCTGCGACCGGGCATGTCCCAGGTGATGAGCGCGATGCCATCAGCATCGATATCCAATGAAAAGTTTTCATAAGTGGTCATGACGGCCTCACACACGTTCAATGATGGTGGCTGTGCCCATGCCGGCACCGACGCAAAGCGTGATGAGCGCGGTCGAGAGATCGCGACGCTCCAGCTCATCCAGCACCGTGCCGAGGATCATGCCGCCGGTGGCGCCGAGCGGATGACCCATGGCGATGGCACCGCCATTCACATTCATCTTGTCATGCGGGATATTGAGCGACTGCATCATGCGCAACACAACCGAGGCGAAGGCCTCGTTGAGTTCGTAAAGATCAATATCTTCCGGGTTCATGCCAGCCTTTTTCAGCGCCTTGCGCGAAACGTCCGCCGGACCTGTCAACATGATGCAGGGTTCCGATCCGATGGAAGCCATGGCGCGAATGCGGGCGCGCGGCTTCAGGCCCATGGCCTTGCCGATTTCGGCATTGCCAAGCAGCACGGCGGACGCACCATCAACAATGCCGGAGGAATTGCCGGCATGGTGGACATGATTGATTTCTTCAACTTCGGGATAGCGGTCAAGCGCGACACCATCGAAGGCAAATTCGCCGAGGGAGGCGAAAGAGGCCGTGAGGGCGGCAAGCGACTGCATGGTCGCGTCAGGACGCATGTGCTCGTCATGATCGAGGATGGTCAACCCATTGATGTCGCGCACGGGAATGACGGACTTCTTGAAGTAGCCCTTGTCCCATGCCTGCGCCGCGCGGCGCTGCGATTCAACGGCATAGGCGTCCACATCGTCGCGCGAGAAGCCATATTTTGTGGCCACGAGATCGGCGCCAATGCCCTGCGGCGTGAAATAGGACTTGAAGGCAATAGCGGGATCCGTGGCCCAGGAACCGCCCGAGGCGCCCATGCCGATGCGCGACATGGATTCAACGCCACCCCCAATCGCCATATCCGCTTCGCCGGACATGACCTTGGCGGCCGCCATGTTGGTCGCCTCAAGACCCGAGGCACAGAAACGATTGACCTGAACGCCGGCCGTGGTTTGCGCGTAGTCCGCGTTCAGCACGGCGATACGGGCGATATCCCCGCCCTGTTCGCCCACCGGATCGACACAACCGAAGACAACATCATCCACGACAGATGTATCGAGATTGTTGCGATCGCGAATGGCCTTGAGAACCTGCGTGCCCAGCTCCAGTGCTGTCACTTCATGCAGGGCACCGTCTTTCTTGCCACGTCCCCGCGGCGTGCGCACGGTGTCGTAAACAAATGCGTCGGTCATTGTTTGTCTCCCTGTGTTTGGCGCTTCGCCCTTCGAGACGGCCGCTTTGCTGCCTCCTCAGGGCGAGGATTGAGTTCTGAATAACACCTCACCCTGAGGCCACGGCCTCAAAGTGTGCGAGCGATGAGCATTTTCATGATTTCATTGGCGCCGCCATAGATCTTCTGCACACGCGCATCGGCATACATCTGTGCGATCGGATACTCCATCATGTAGCCATAGCCACCAAAGAACTGGAGGCAGGTGTCCACGATTTCATTTTCCTTCTGCGTGCACCACCACTTGGCCATGGCGGCGGTCGTTGCATCGAGTTTGCCATCGAGAAGCTTGATGGTGCAATCATCGACGAAAACGCGGGCAATGGTTGCCTCGGTCTTGCATTCAGCGAGTTTGAACTGGGTGTTCTGGAAATCGAGAATGCGCTTGCCGAATGCCTTGCGATCCTTGACGTATTCAACCGTGTAACCGATCGCCTTTTCCATCGCGACCGTTGCCTGCACGGCGATGATGAGGCGCTCCTGCGGCAATTGCTGCATGAGCTGGATGAAGCCCTGGCCTTCTTCCGCACCGAGAAGATTTGAGGTTGGCACTTTCACATCGTCGAAGAAAAGTTCGGAGGTGTCTTGTGCGTGCTGACCGATCTTGTCGAGGTTGCGGCCACGGCGGAAACCTTCGGCTTCCTCCGTCTCGACCATGACCAGCGAAACGCCCTTCGCCCCCGCATTCACATCCGTCTTTGCGATCACGCAGATCAGATTGGCGTGCTGGCCATTGGTGATGAAGGTCTTCTGGCCATTGATCACATATTGATTGCCGACTTTCTTCGCGGTCGTCTTGACGCCCTGAAGATCGGAGCCCGTGCCGGGCTCGGTCATGGCAATCGCCGCGACGATTTCGCCGGTCGCCATTTTCGGCAGCCATTTCAGCTTCTGTTCTTCGGTGCCGTAAGACTGGATGTAATGGGCAACGATGCCGGAATGCACGGAATTGCCGAAGCCTGAAACATTGGCACGCGCCTGTTCCTGCGCAATCACGACTTCATGCGCGAAATTGCCGCCGCCGCCGCCATATTCCTCCTTGATGGAGGCGCAGAGAATGCCAGCCGCACCCGCCTTGGTCCAGGCATCGCGATCCACGATGCCCTGCTCGTTCCAGCGCTTGGAATGGGGCGCCATTTCCTTTTCATAGAACTTGCGCACAGCGTCCTGAAGGATTTCGAGCTCTTCATTAAGCCAGGGGGATCTGTATCCCGCATTCAATTCCATGGTCGTCTCCGGTTCGGTAACTTTGAATAAAACAAATCAGAAGTCGTTGGCGGCAAGCGCCATCATGGCGTCCGATCCCGTGCGGATGCGGGCGAGATGGGTCGCCGTTTCAGGCACAACGCGGTCCATATAGTAACGCGCCGTCTTGATCTTGGTTTCGTAGAAGGATTTATCCGTGGTGCCGGCGGCCAGTTTTGACATGGCGGTCTTTGCCATGCGCGCCCACATGAAGGCGATGCCCGTGACGCCCATCAGATGCATATAGTCCGTTGACCCCGCGCCGGCATTGTCGGGATTGGCCAGACCATTTTCCATGAGCCAGGTGGTCGCCGCTTCAAGGTCCTTGCGCGCAGAAGCGAGCGCGGCGAGGTAAGGCTTCATGGCCTCATCGCCCGCCTCGCTGGCAAGAAAATCATCGATCATCCTGAAGAAGGCAAAAACGCCACGCCCGCCGTTCTGCGCGAGTTTGCGGCCGACGAGATCAAGCGCCTGAATGCCATTGGCGCCTTCATAGATCATGGTGATGCGGGCATCGCGCACAAATTGTCCCATGCCCCATTCGTCGATATAGCCATGGCCGCCAAGGACCTGTTGCGCCTCAACCGCATTGGCAAAGCCACGATCGGTGAAGTGGCCCTTCAGCACCGGCGTCAGCAGCGCCATCATGTCGTCGCCAAATTCGCGGGTCTTTTCATCGTCCGAGCGGTGGGCAAGATCGCCCATCAGCGAGGTCCAGATGAGAAGCGCACGGGCCCCTTCATTGAAGGATTTGGCATTGAGCAACATGCGCCGCACATCAGGATGGACGATGATCGGGTCGGCGGATTTGTCGGCTTCCTTCGGCCCCGTCAGCGAGCGGCCCTGCAAACGATCCCGCGCATAGGTGACGGCATTTTGATAGGCGACTTCGGACTGCGAGAGCCCCTGCAGGCCGACACCCAAACGCGACTCGTTCATCATCGTGAACATGGCGCGCATGCCCTTGTTCTCTTCGCCGACGAGCCAGCCAATGGCATCGTCATAGTTGAGAACGCAGGTGGCATTGCCGTGAATGCCCATTTTCTTTTCGAGATTGCCGCAGGAAACACCATTGCGCACCCCGAGCGATCCATCCCGCCTGACGATGTATTTCGGCACGATGAAAAGCGAAATGCCCTTGATGCCCGCGGGTGCGCCCTCGATGCGGGCAAGCACCAGATGAATGATGTTTTCGGCCAGATCATGCTCGCCCGCCGAGATGAAAATCTTCTGGCCGGTGATCTTGTATGAGCCATCACCGACCGGCACGGCCCTGGTGCGCAACAGGCCGAGATCGGTGCCGCAATGAGGTTCGGTCAGGTTCATGGTTCCCGTCCACTCGCCGGTGACGAGCCTGGGGAGATAGGTCGCCTGCTGCTCGGGCGTCCCGTGGGAGGAAAGTGCGGCATAGGCCCCATGCGAAAGACCGGGATACATGCCGAAAGCCATATTGGCGGATGAGACCATTTCGTTGAAGACAACGCCGATGGTGGCGGGCAGGCCCTGACCGCCATAGGCCGGGTCTGCGACGAGCGAGGGCCAACCGCCTTCAACAAGAAGCCTGTAAGCCTCCTTGAAGCCGGTTGGCGTTGTCACCACACCATTTTCAAGTTTGCAGCCTTCGTGGTCGCCAACAGCGTTGAGAGGGGCGAGCACTTCCTGCGCCAGTTTGGCGGCCTCTTCGAGAATGGCATCAACGAGATCAGTCGGCGCCTCGGCGAAACCCGGAAGATGCTTATATTGGGCGACGTCGAGAAGCTCGTTCAAAATGAAGCGATACTCACGGAGCGGTGCTTGATAGGACGGCATGGATCCCTCACGCCTGGATGCGATGGTGACAGGTCGGCGGCAGAATGTCCGATCAGGACATGGATTGCTTGCGTGACTTTTTCATCTGGGCGGTCGCATCAGCCTTGTCGCGGGCGATGAAGCCTTCCATGCGGGCGATACCCTCCTGGAGCGCCTTGATCTGAAGGTCGATCTCGCTCCGCTGGGCCTCAAGGCTGGCAATACGCTTGCGGAACTTGTCCGCCGCGACACGGTACTGCGTCTCGCAGCCATCTTCCATGTCATAGAGGTCAAGGATTTCGCGGATTTCCGAAAGGGCGAGGCCGACATTGCGGCCGCGGACAATGAGGATCAGGCGGGCGCGGTCGCGCGGATGATAGATGCGCGTCTGGCCCTGACGTTCGGGCGACAGGAGGCCCTTGTCTTCATAAAAACGGATGGCGCGCGTTGTCAGATCAAACTCTTCGGCGAGTTGTGTGATCGAAAACGTCGTGGTGGCCGAAGCCCGGGGTGCACGGGTGGTGGCGACAGCAGACGATGACTGAAGGTTCTGGTCCATGACGTAAAGCTCTCCCGTTCTTGCCATTTGTCACTCATGCGCCTTATTCGGCATTTAGCGTGGGGCTGATGACGGATGGCTGGTGTTTTATGGCGGTTTTCCGCCGTTTTTATTTATGGTGGCACTCTATTTAACGTTGACGTAAGCGTCAACCAGAATCCGGCGAAGAAATCCTGTGGCGGCGCTGTTTGAGCGCTGGCGGCGCTGACAGGGGATGATTAGGGTGCAGCAGGCGTAACGCAAAGGATCAGGCCAGAATGCCCATGTTAACGAGAGCAAAACTGACACGGATGCCTGTTCTGGCGCTTGGCCTGGCAAGCGCCTTGCTGCTCACAGCCTGTGCCGGTCAGAAGGCCCCCATGCAGGCGCCACCTTCACGCGTGTCGACGGGCAGCCTGCCCAAGATGGCCAGTCAGAAGGCCGATCTCAACGATCCGGCGCGCGCAGCCCTTGTCGCTGCCATAAATGATTATCGTCGCAGCAAGGGGATCGCCCCCTTGGCAGACGACAAAACGCTCGACAAAGTGGCGGCCGTGCATAGCGCTGACATGGCCTTGCGCGGCTTTTTTGGCCATTACAATCCCGACGGACAGGGCCCGCGCGAACGTGTGCTGGCGCTTGCGCCTGACTCCCAGGGCATGGTGGGCGAAAATGTGCTGACGCTTCAGGGCAAGGTCTATATGGCCATGTCACCTGACGATCTGGCCAAAGCCCTGCTCGCGCGCTGGATCGCAAGCCCGCCGCATCGCAAGAATATCGAAGATGCCGGCTATGCAAGCAGCGGCGTCGGACTGGCGCGCCAAGGCGAACAGGTCTGGGCAACGCAGGTCTTTGCCGGGCGCTAGGTCACGCCCTTTCTTAACGCCGTCTTTACAGGTTGCACCGCCAAATAGGGCGGTTGGCGGCGCCATTTTGCGTTTCGTGCCGGATCGCGTCAAAAAGCTGAAATCTGAGGCTTTTTGAACGCCATAACCCGATATTTGGTTGAAGCGGCGCTTCGTTACGCAAGATAGGGTGGCCTATACTGCTCAAAATTCAGAGCGGACATAGTGATTCGGATGAGATCAGGGATTCCCTGGAGCGTAAAAGGCATCGAGCCCGAGGCACGCGAGGCAGCCAAGCAGGCTGCGCGCCGTTCCGGACTCACGCTTGGCGCGTGGCTCAACCAGGTCATCATGGATTCAGGCACCGATGAAGTGGCTGGCGAGGAAACAACCGCCCCTGAACGCGATCTGATTTCGCTCACCTCAAATGAGGCGACCGGTTTGCGTGACCCGTTGAGCGATACGGACAGCGTGCGTCAGGTGGCTGATCGTCTGTCGCAAAGCGAGCGGCGCACCGCCGAACTCGCCAGGAAACTCGAACAATCCCTGAGCCAGATCGCGCAACGCATCGATGCCGCCACACAGCCCGTGAATGACGAGCCACATGAGGCCGATCCCGGCCTGCTGGCGCCGCTTGAGCGCAAGATCGCGCAACTGGCTGAAAGGCTTGAAGCCTCGGAACGCCAACGTATTGCCAGCCAGACTTCCCGTCGCCCCGATGACAAGGCCATCGCCACGCTGGAGCGCAGTGTCAGCGCGGTCGTCGATCATCTGGAAGCCAGCGAGAAGCGCCACGAAGAGTCGCTGGAAGATATTCGTCATGCGCTTGGTCAGTTGCAGAACCGGTTTGCCGAAGCCGAGGAAGCCTCGGCACGCGAAGAAGCCGAAGCGCGCTCACGTGAGCTTCAGTCCAATCTCAATACGCTGGCCTCGCGGCTGGAGCGCATGGAGCAGAGTTTTACCGGCATCGGATCAACGCTTGAAAAAACCCAGTCCCAAGCCGTTGACGCCGCCCTCAAGGCGATTGCCGAACGCGCCGACGCTGATGGCCAGAAAAATCTCGTCAATCAGCTACAGCAAAATCTGGGGATGCTGACCCAGCGACTGGCAAAAGCAGAAGAGCGTTCCGACGAGACGCTACGCCAGTTTGAGCGCAGCATGGAGAGCGTCGCCAGGAAACTCGACTCCATCGACAAGCCCCGCCCCGATGTGACGCCTGCCATCGTCAAGGCCGTCGAGTCGCGACTTGAACAAATGGCCGCGCGTCTCGACAAGAATGAGAAGATGACGGTTGAAGCGGCACAAGCGCTGGAAAAGGCGATTGCCGGCATTTCGCAGGGACTGCAAACCAGCGAAAGCCGCAGCAAACAGACGGTTGAGACATTGCAGCAGCTCATGCAGCGCATGGCCGACAAGATTGCGCGTGTTGAAAAACAGGCCAAGGCGACGCAGGCTTCGCCCATGCTGTCGCCGCAGATCGGCGTGGGACCGGGACATAATGGCGGCCCGGGACTGGGCTTCATGCCTGCGGGGCAAGGCTTTCCCGTTCCCAATTTTGACTCGGCGCCGGTGATGGGGGGTATCGGTTTTGGCGAGCCGACGCTGCGGCAGGATTTCCGCAGTCCACGACCTGAACCCGTCGCCGCCTGGACACCACCGCCCGCAGGGATGGAACCCGCGCCACGCCGTGTCGCCCCGGTGCCGCCAATTGACGACGCGCCACCGCCGCCGCCTTTTGCCGAACCGGCAGAAGACGGTGCCGAAGATGATGTGGCCTTTGATGCCGAAGAGTCCAATGTGAGCGACGCTCAGGTGCAAGGTGCACATGATTTTCTCGCGGCGGCGCGACGGGCGGCGCAAATGGCCGCTGCCAATGGTCAGAACGGGCCCTATTTCGGTCCTGGCGCACAGTCACCCTATGTCGATGCAGCCGCGCGTCCTGGCGCCTATGGACGCGATGAGGAGGAGCGTCCAAGCAAACGCCTGATCGGCGCCGCGAGCGCCATGATAATCGCTGCGCTTGGCGTGGGCGGCTATTTCGCGCTTGCAGACAAGACCCCCGCCCCGCAGCAGACACTTGTCGCCCCGCCGGTCGAGAGCACCATGCCGACGCCCGTGCCTGAGACATCGCTGACCCCACTCGTTTCACCGGAGGCCACACCGGATGAGGCTGGCGCCACGACCGTGGCGCCAGCATTGCCCGTCACGCCAGAGGGGGACACCAAACCCGCAACACCCAAGCCCGTCGCCAAACCGGCGGCCAAGCCTGCGGCGAGCAGCAAACCCAAATCGAGCGAAGCGGGCATGGGGACGCTGACGCCGGGTCCGAAATTGACGCCTCATCCGGCCAAGCCCGTTGAGACCTCGCCCTTGCCCGGCGCCAAACCCGACCTTGCGGCTGCGGCGGCCGCGGGCAATGCGGCTGCGCAATATCAACTCGGGCTCGATCTCGCCACTGGAGACGCTGGTCCCAGCGACATGGCAAAGGCCGCAGGCTGGTATCGCAAAGCCGCCGATCAGGGCATGGCGGCGGCGCAGTATCGTCTGGCCGCCCTCTACGAAAAGGGCCGGGGTGTTGCGCAGGACAACAAGGCGGCGATGAGCTGGTATGCCAAAGCGGCTGAGGGCGGCAATGTGAAGGCCATGCACAATCTCGCCGTCATCCATGCAGAAGGGCGCGGCACCAAGCAGGACTTTGCCCTGGCTGCAAAATGGTTTGCGGCGGCTGCCGAATACGGGCTTGGCGACAGCCAGTATAATCTGGCCATTCTGAATGAGCGCGGACTCGGGACGCAGGCCAATCCGGTTGAGGCCTATAAGTGGTTTTCTGTTGCGGCCAAGGGCGGGGATAGTGGCGCAGCCAGGAAGCGTGACGAGCTTGCGGCGCATATGGAGCCTGCCGCCCTGGCTCAGGCCAAGGTGGCGGCCGAGACCTATCGCGCGCGACGGCCAGAACCCGTCGCCAATGGCGATATCAGCGGCCTGACGAACTGGAAATAAGCGGCTCATACTAGGAATCGAAGCGGGGACGTGATACCCCAAATCAACACCGCTCATCTCCCGTCACGTGCTGACACTGACCCGCCACCGGAATGTGCCCCACCTTCGAGAGAGCAAGAACAGCTTGGCTCGTGCATGGGCCGAACAAGAGCGGTATCGGGGTCGGCCAGATGCAGATTTATCTCCCCATTGCCGAAATGCCCATCAATGTCCTGACCATCCTTGTGATGGGTCTGACAGTTGGCTTCCTGTCGGGCATGTTCGGCATCGGGGGTGGCTTCCTCATGACGCCACTTCTCATTTTTCTCGGCATTCCGCCTGCCGTCGCCGTGGGCACCCAATCGATTCAGGTCGTGGCCTCGTCGGTTACCGGGGCGCTTGCCCATTTCAGTCGGGGCAGCATCGATTTCAAGATGGGATTTGTGCTGCTGATCGGTGGCCTGGCCGGGTCGCTGTCCGGTATCGTGATTTTCAAGGCGCTGACCAAGATCGGCCAGATCGATCTCGCCATCTCGATTATCTATGTCCTGTTTCTCAGCGTCATTGGCGGGTTGATGATGGTTGAAAGCGTGCAGGCCATTCGTGCCGCGCGCAAAGGGGGTGGCGCAACGCAGAGCCGGGCCGGACATCACAGCTGGATTCATGGTCTGCCTTTCAAGATGCGGTTTCGCCGCTCCAAGCTCTATATCAGCGTCATTCCACCGGTTCTGGTCGGGTTCTTTGTTGGCACGCTTTCGGCCATCATGGGTGTTGGCGGCGGCTTCATCATAATCCCGGCGATGATCTATCTGTTGCGTATGCCGACAAATGTCGTGATCGGGACATCCTTTTTCCAGATCGTCTTTGTCACGGCCTTAACCGGTGTCCTGCACTCGGTTGAAAATCAGGCGGTGGATGTGGTGCTGGGCATGCTGCTGGTCATAGGGGGCGTGATTGGCGCCCAATATGGCGTGCGCGCGGCCGAGCGGCTGCCCGGCGAACAATTGCGCGCCCTGCTGGCCGCCCTGCTGCTGCTCATCGGATTGCGGCTCGGCTATGATCTTTTCACGCCGCCGGTGGATGTTTTTTCCGTCTCTGATGTGTCACCTCATTCATGACATGGATCACGCGACATATCACCGGGGCGGTGGGGCTGCTGCTTTCGGGCATGGCGATGATCGGCGGCGCGGACATGGCGCGGGCCGATCAACTGGTGAGCGATCTATCCGAGCATCAGATTGCCATTCGTTCCAATTTCACCGGTACGCAGATCCTGCTCTTTGGTGCCGTCGAGGCGAATACGCCTGGCGAGCGGGCGCTTGATCGCGACATCATTGTTGTGGTGACCGGCCCAAGCCATGGCATGCGTGTGCGTCGCAAGGAACCGGTTGCCGGGATCTGGGTCAATCATGACTCGGTCACCTTCCCCAATGTGCCGGGCTATTACGCCATCGCCGCCACACGGCCACTGGAAGTCACACTGACGCCCGAAGTGCTGGCCAAGCAAAAAATCGGTCTCGACAATGTCGATGTCGGTGTGCCGAGCGCGAGCTCGATGGATGGCCAGCAGAAAATCCTGACCCCCGAGGAAGAGCAGATTTTCTGGAAGGCACTGTTGCGCAACAAGGCGCGCGAAGGCCTTTATCTTAATGATCCGGGTGGGGTCACCTTTCTTGGCCAGACGCTGTTTCGCGCCACGGTGGAAATACCCGCGAATGTGCCGGTCGGTCTTTACACGGCCAAAGTCTATCTGGTGCGCGGCGGCGAAGTGATCGATACGATTTCATCGCCGCTCTATATCGACAAACGAGGGTTGGAACGGCTTTTGTACAGGCTGGCGCATACCAGTCCGCTGCTTTATGGCCTGTTTGCCGTTTTAGCCGCGGGTCTGGCCGGCTGGCTCGCGTCTGCCATCATGCGCCGATAGACCAAGCCTCACCCGAATGTGAAGCCACGCGACCAAGTGTTGCATGAGCCGCCGGTTTCGCGGCAAGGGTTCCGGGGGTAAGGTCACCGCCACTGTGACGCTGCCGCATGTCAGGTTCTATCGATGAGCGATCTCTCCATCAGTTTTGCTGCTGCCGCCACGGGGGGGCTTTTGAGCTTTCTCAGTCCCTGTGTGCTGCCGCTGGTGCCTGCCTATCTGTGCTTCATTGCCGGTACATCGCTTGATGAATTGAGGGATGGCGACGCGCTGGTGAATGACCCGACACTGACACGACGCATTGCGCTTGGTGCTGCGGGATTTGTGCTCGGTTTCACCACTGTTTTCGTCATGCTCGGCGCGACGGCTTCCGCCATCAATCCTTATATTCTTTCGCACAAGGATATTCTCGGACGTATCGCGGGCCTGATCATCATTCTTTTCGGTCTGCATTATATGGGCCTCTTCCGCATCGGCCTGCTGGATCGCGATACGCGATTTCACATTGGCGGAACGGGGCATGGCGAGCGCGCCTTGTGGTCGCAATTTGCCAGCCCCTATGTGCTGGGTCTGGCTTTCGCCTTTGGCTGGACACCCTGTATCGGGCCTATTCTCGCAACGATCCTTGCTGTTGCCGCCTCGCAGGAAAGCCTTACGGCGGGCGTCAGCCTGCTCACTGTCTATTCGCTGGGACTTGGTATTCCTTTTCTCGCGGCGGCCTTCGCGGTGGAAGGTTTTCTCTGGTTTACCGCGCGCTTCCGCCACCACATGAAAAAGGTGGAAATTGCGGCTGGCCTGCTGCTGGCCGGCACAGGCCTGCTGATGCTCACCGGCTCCTTTGAGAAGATTGCCGTCATGCTCATCAATGTCTTTCCTTCTCTGGCAAAACTTGGCTAAATCCTTGCCAAGGGAATAGGCGCCGCAAGCTCGCGCCCCCGCATCAGGTTGGAAGTGCATGAAACGCATCAGTCAAATCAAGCCCGCCGAGTTGCTGGGCTATAGTGGTCTCGTTCCGCTTTATGGCTGCTTGCTGATGCTCTATTTCACCTGGCCGGGCGAGACGGGCGACGTTGTGCTGCGCACCGAAGTGCTTTACAGCGCCATCATTCTGGCTTTTCTCGGTGGCACGCGCTGGGGCATTGCCATGATGGCGGGCCCGAATTATCAGCAGATCGGCGCCTTGATGCTGACAACTCTGCCAGCCCTTGTGGCCTGGCTTGTCCTATTCGTCGGCCCCGTGCATCAGATCCTCATCCTGATGGCAGGGTTTGGTCTGGCCTTCATTGCTGACCGTTTGATCGCCCGCAAGGGGTTCGTGCCGGACTGGTATGAACATATGCGCCTGTCCCTGACGCTGCTCTTCGAGATCGGACTTGCCGCAACACTTGTGCGCATCCTTTCGCATTAGCCCTGGTCGCCTGCCCGTC
>Ga0209066_10002301_pt1 | contig 23412 bp, 21 predicted proteins | sample All_14_2_FD_187198 | JGI IMG/M metagenome (GOLD analysis project Ga0209066, IMG submission 187198) | Freshwater microbial communities in response to fracking from Pennsylvania, USA - Allegheny Zone_MetaG_DW_15 (SPAdes) (version 2) ... | reverse complement strand
GGAAGGCCCCACGCGGGCGGCCACCAGCAGGCTGCCGTCGGGCAGCAGGGCCAGGCCGTGGCCCCGGGTGGGCAAGTCGAATGCCTGGAGCACCCGCACGCTGGCCGCCCGCGTGGGGCCTTCCAGGCGCAGCCAGCCCGCCCGGTGCTGGCCGGTGCGGGCATCGTCCCAGCACGCGGCGAGCACCGTGGCAGCGGGGTGCCGTGCCGCCAGAGAGGGGCGCGCGGCCAACAGCGCCACCGCGCCCAGACCCAGGCGTTGCAGCAGCACACGCCGACCGACCTCGTGCGGGACGGGCTCAGTCGCCGTCGGCATCGGAAAAGCCGAGTGGGATGTCCAGGGCGGTGGCCACTTCGGTCTGGTAGAGCACGGTCACGGCCTTGAGGGCGGCGGCCACCCCCAGCAGCTGGCGGTGGTCGGTGGCGCGGGCGGGCGCGGTGGCGGGCAACCTGTCGAGCTGGGCACTCACGGCGTCCAGGGCCTGCGCCCAGCGTTGTGCCAGGGCGATGTGGCCTTTGCCCAGCAGCAGCGCCTCGATGGGCACCAAGGCTTGGCCGGGAACGGGTGGCGACTGCCGCTGCGCGGCAGTGAGCTGGCCCTGTGCCTTCAAGCTGGCCCACTGCGCCCGCCAGCCAGCCAGGTTGGCCTCGCGCCCGTGGCGGGCAAAGTGAGGCGGGTTGCCTTTGAGGGCGTTGCCAGCGGTTTGCACGGTTTTGACGGGTTTTTCAATGTGCATCCAGCGCAGGCGCTCCACCCCGCCCAGCCACTGGTTGAGCCATTCGACGAGGGCGGCACGGGTGACCTGCGCGTCGGACTCGGACTGCGCCAGCCAGTCCTTGGCAGCCCAACCGCCCAACTCGGCCCCCAGCTCCCGGCTTTCGGCCTGAACGCCTTGGGCCACCAGCACCAGGTACTGGCAAGTGGCGGCGGGCATGGGGCGGTTGACAAAGGGCACGGCCCTGGGTTTTTCGCCGGGTTTGAGCCCGCGGGCATCGAACGCACGGGCCTGTGCCGGGTTCAGGGGTCGCCAGGCGATCAGCAGGGCATCGAAGGCCGGCAACCCTTTGGCCAGGGTGCCCACGCGCTCCATGTCGGCCAGGGTTTGCGGGGCTTTGTCCAGGGCTTTGGCGATGAGTTCGGGGCGGGTGGGCCAGAAGTCGATCTGCCGTTGCGAGCGCCGCGTGAGCACCGGGCCGATGGCGGGGGTGGACAGCGCCTCCCAGGCCGCCATGGTTTGCTGCCATTGGGCATGCAGGCGGTCCGAGGCGGTCCGCAAGGCGTTGTGGTCGGTGCCCAGGCCCGGCAAGGCCTCGCAGTGCTGCTGCGTGGCGGTGACCAGGGCGTCGGCCTCGGCCTGGAAACGCTGGGCCAGTGGTGGCAGGTGGTGGGCGTACACCCCGGTCAGCGCCTGTTCGCCGCTGTAATAGGGCATGGCCACGGCCGAGGGGGGTGTGGCCGCACGTGCCGCACGCCCCACCACGACCCACAGCACCAGGGTGGCCAGCAGGAGCACGAGCACTTTGATGAGGCGCGCCGCCCACCAGCCCCGCGCAGCGGGGGCTCGGGGGGCTGGCGGTGCGGGGCGGGCGTGAGGTGTGTTCACAGGCTCTCCACGAATTTGACCAGCGCGGCGCGCTCCGGTTTGCCCATGTTCAGCACGTGCTTCTGGCTGGCGGCGGCCTCGCCGCCATGCCAGAGGATGGCTTCCAACACGCCGTTGGCCCGGCCATCGTGCAGCAGGCGCTGGTGGCCGTTCACGTCGCGGATGAGGCCGATGCCCCACAGCGGCGGGGTTTTCCACTGGCTGCCACTGGCCAGAAAGTCGGGGCGGCCATCGGCCAGGCCCGGCCCCATGTCGTGCAGCAGCAGGTCGGTGTAGGGCCAGATGGTCTGACCCGCCAGGGCCGGGCTGGTCATGCGCGGAAACGGCCCGTCGCTGCGGCCTTCGGCGGTGACGTAGCCGGGGCGGTGGCAGGTGGCGCACTGGGCCTGGTGAAACAGGGCCTGGCCCAGGCGCACGGCGGGGTCGTTCACCTTGCGACGGGCCACGGGGGCGAGCACGGCTTGGTAGAACACCACGTCTTCCAGGGTTTTGAGGTCGATTTCGTGCTCGCCGCCGTGGCCGCCGCGTTCGGCCTTGAGGCAGTCGGTCTGCGCGGGGGTGCAGGCTTCGTCAGGGGCCCAGGGGCTGGTGATGCCGATGTCGCCCCGGAAGGCACCCGCCGTCTGGTGCGCCAGGCTGCCGGTGTTGGCCTTCCAGCCGAAGCGGCCCAGCACCATCTGCTGCGAGGGGGCGTCCCACACGCGGTTGGGCTGGCCTTTGATGGGGCCGGGCTGTGCGGCCTGGGCGGCGGCGTTGGCCAGGATGTCGGCCTCGGCCACCCGCTCCAGCAGGCCAATGCCCATGAGCTGCGGCGGCACGCGGGCGCTGGTCATCACGCCAGGGGCCATGGGACCGTAGCCCAGGTTTCGGAAACCGATGTCGGGCTTTTGCAGGGTGTAGGGCGTGCCGTCGGCAAACCGGCCCTTCACCGGGGTGTGGCGCAGCACCACCTCGCCTTCGGGCTTCACGCCCTGGATGGCGGCGTTGTTGAACTGGTCGCCGTAAGTGGGCTCGGGCACCACGCCGTCGTGGGGCTGGGGGGTGCCGGGCACCGACAGGCGCACCAGCAGCTCGGTGGGCTGCTCGTGGTGGCCCAGGCGGTTGCGAATGTCGGGCGGACGGCCCCGGCCATCGAGCACATGGCAGCCACCGCAGCTGCGGGAGATGAAGTGCGGCCCCAGACCGTCGCGCACTTTGGTGGAAGCCGGCGCCTCGACCCAGTTGCGCTTGAAGAAAGAGTTGCCGATGGCGAAGCGGGTGCGCTCTTCGTCGGTCAGGTTGGCGGCGGGGAAGGAGAAGGCGTTCTTGCCGTCGGCCCACACGGTGGTGGTGCCGCCGGTGGCTTCTTCGGCGGGGGGTTGGACGGTGGCTGGGTCGGGGCTGGCCTGCAGACGCGCGGCCAGCACCAGGCTGGTCAACGCGGCAGCGGCCAACACCCAGCGGGCCTTGCGATAGGCGCCCGGCTGGCGACTGGCTGTCATGGCATTCACACTTTCATCAAGGGCGGCGAACCCGGAAAATCAAAAACAAGAGCTTCCAACGCAATTCCATCAAGCGCTGGAAGCCATTTTTTCATACAAACATCAGGGCTCGACCAGGGTCAACTTTTTGATGCCCACGGCGCTGGCGGCGGCCACGAGGTCTTTGCTCTGCTGGGTCAGGCTGGCAATGGTTTTTTGGATGCGCTGGCGGCCCGGGGCGTTTTTGTCGCCCAGGATTTCGCGGTCAAACGGGGCCTGGATGCCTTCGGCGGCGGCCACCGACTCGGCAATTTGTTTGCTGGTTTTGTCGGCCAGCGCGGCATCGGTCACGGCCACCAGGTCTTTGAGCGATGGGCCGCTGACCACACTGCCGTCCACCCGCTGGTAGCTGCCCAGCCAGACGTTCTGGATGCCTTTGGCGTTGGTCACGGCGTCGCGGTGGGTGTTGTCGGAGAAGCAGGAGTGTTCGTCTTCCTGGTCCTGGCTGTTGAGCGCCACCTCCAGGCGTTCGCCGGCCAGTTCGCCACGCGACAGCGAGCCCAGGCCCACCAGCATCTTGCGCACCGACTCTTTGCCGCCTTTTTCAAACTTGGCGCGGTAGTTGTTTTTCACGCCAGGGGCCCAGGCCTTGACCAGGCTTTCGGCGTCGCTCACCAGCAAGTCCATGGCGGTTTTCATGTAGAGGCGGCGGCGGTCGGCGTTGGGGGCCTTGCCGTCCACAAAGTCCTCAAAGCTGCGCGCTCCGGGACCGGTTTCGGACAGGTCTTGCCCCCACAGGAAGAACTCGATGGCGTGCCAACCGGTGGCAATGTTTTCTTCGCCGCCGCGCTCGTTCTGGGCCATCAGGCTTTTGGCGGTGATTTTGAATTTGGGGTTGTTCACCAGGCCGGCGTTGGGTTTGCCTTTGACCGAATCGACAAACGATTCGTCCATGGGCCAGGCGTTCATGCGGCCTTCGGGGCCGTTGTCGCTGTCGATGGGGCCGCCGTAGAAGCGGAAGGCTTCGGTCTGTCCATACGCCTCGCGGGCGGCCAGCCAGGCCTTTTTGGCCGCGTCCTGCGTGGCGGCAGACGGCGCGACCAGGAAGGCATCGACCGCCGATTGCAGCGCCTTGGCGGTGCCCAGCACGTCTTCGTAGTTGGCATGCACCAGCGCGGCATATTGCTGGGCCACGGCGGCGTGGGTGACGGGCGACGCCGCGGCAACGGCCACGGCAGGCGTGGCCTGGGCATGGGCAACCGGCCACACGGCCGAGGCCACTGACAGGGACAACGCGGCCACAAGAACCGGCAATGGCAGCAAACGGTGGGACATGAAACGCACTCCTGTTTGAAAAGTGAGGGAAAGACGACGAGGAATCGTTATTAAAGCACGCAAATGCGAATAGTTTGCATTAGACTCAACGTTTCTCACCCCCAGTTCTCATGACAGCACACGACGCACCGGATCTGACCGCCCTGGGCCTCAAGCCCACCCTGCCCCGCATGCGGGTCATGGAGGTGCTCCGGCACAGCACCCAACGCCACCTGAGCGCGGAAGACGTGTACCGGCAGCTGGTGCAGTGGGGCGAATCGGTGAGCCTGTCCACGGTGTACAAGGTGCTGTCGCAGTTCGAGCAGGTGGGCCTGCTGCGACGCAACGAGCTGGGCCAATCGCACACCTTGTACGAGCTGGCGGTTCCCGGCAGCCCCCGCCATGGCCATTTGCTGTGCACGGCCAGCGGAGAGGTCACGGAGTTGCACCTGCCCGACCTGGAGCAACGCATCGCCACCCTGGCCCGCGAACAGGGGCTGCAACTGCAGCACTGGACCCTGACGGCCTGGGCCCGTCCCATCGCCAGGGAGCCCTCGCCTGGGCGGTGAGCCCAAGGGCACATCCGGCGACACCCTTTTTCTCCAAGGTGCGTCCCCACCGTGATCAGAGGCAGTGGGGACATGGCCTTGCCACCGGCCGGTGTTGAGCGGCAAGTGGTTGGCCCCGTCAGGCGCTGGCCTGATGGGGCTTTTTTATTTGATCGGCCCAGGTGCCCGATTGGCTGGGGCTTCAAGGCACCTTTGCCATCAAGTCGGCCAGCCCTTGGCCAAAGCTGGCTTTCCAGTGGGCGTTGTCATGCCCGCTGGCGTGCTCGCGGTGTTGCACCTGGTATCCCTTGGCCTGCAACACGTCACGCAGGTGGCGGTTGCTGTCCAAGATGCCGGGGCTCTGTCGGCCCGTTTCAAACCGTCCAGCCTCCAACCAAAAGTCCACCGGCACGCGCGGGTTGAGCGCCAGCTGCCGGGTGAGCCATTCGGGTTCTTCGTTTCGGTCAACGGGCGACCACCAGAACGAGCCCGACTGGCTGTACACCTTGCCAAACCACTCGGGGTGTTGAAACGCCACCCAGGCAGCCGCCAGCCCACCGTAGCTGGCCCCGGCCACCACGGTCCGGCGGGCCTCGGCCTCAACGCCTTGGCTGCGCAGCCAGGGCATGAGTTCCTGGGCCATGAAGGCGGACATGCGCAGGTTGGGGGGCAGCTCGACCGATCGCGTTTGCGCCGTGGGATTGGCCACGAAGACAGCCGCCATGGGGGGCAGCCGACCGGCGTGAACAAGGTTGTCCAGGATGGTGGGCACGGGCACCGGCCCCAGGTAGCGGTCGGCATCAAACAGCACCAGCAAACCCTGCCCCGCAGCACCCGCACGGTAACCGTGGGAGCGGTAGAGGTGGATGTCCCGCTCGTTGCCTAGGTGGGTGCTGGCCAGGCGGTGTGCGGCCAGCTCGCCTTTGGGGACCACAGGATTGGTCTGGCTCCAGCCATCAGCCGTGGCGCCGGGCAGCTCCAGCAGGGACTCGGCATTGAACCGGTCCAGCGGCTTGTCGGGCAGCGTGCGGGGGTTGAGTGGGTCGGTTTGCGCCGTGGCCAGGATGGCGCGGCGGCGCGCCTGCGCGGTGCCGTCAAAGTCGGGCACATCGGGGGCCAGCCGGTAGGCCAAGCGCGTGCTGTCGGGCACGCGGTAACTGCGGAACCAGATGTCGGTCTGCCCCAGGCGGTGCAGCGCGTCATGGTCGTTGGACGGACCGCCCAGCAGCTTCACGTTGTGCTGCGCGCCACGCCACAGGAAAGTGACCAGACGCTCGCCCGGGGCCAGCGGGGGCTGCACGTCGGCGTCCTCCACCAGTGGCGTGCTGCGTTGCGTCACCTCGGCCCAGAACGCAGCGGTGTCGCCCCTTGCACCCTGCCAGCGGCGCAGCAGCGGGCTGTCGGGTGCGGAAGGCGGTGGCGGCACCTGCTGCGCCAGCGGCACGGTGCGGGTGATGTCCAACTTGTAGGACACGGCTGTGGGGGCACGCACCTCCAGGCTGTAGGGGCCGTTGGCCCCGGTCACGAACAGGAAGTCGTCGGCATCGAGCAGCCCGCGCGACAACACCCTCACGCGGTGCCCTTGGGCATCGAGCAACACCAGCCGGGCGCGTGGCCCCGTCAGCTGCCCCTGCACCAGGCTGCCCGCCTCCACGTTCAGCCGGTGCGCACGGGTGGTGCCCGCCGCCAGTGCCCCTTCAAACCGAAGCACCGCCGCCTGGGCCCAAGCGGCAGTGGCCCACACACCGCTCAAAGCCCACACCGCCACACCCACACGCCATGCGTTCTTCATGCCCCGCCCCTCGTCAGAAACTGGCCGAGACGGACACAAAGTAGCGTCGGCCTTCTTCGTTGTAATCGGCCGAACTCAGCCGCTCGTTGCCCTGGTTGCCCACGTTGAGCACCCCAGCCCGCAAAGTGAACAGCTGGTTGATGCGGTAGGCGGCCGTCAGGTCAACCACGTTGTAGGCCGCTTTGGTGGTGTTGTTCCACACGGTGATGACCTGCTCGCCCACGTGGCGCACTCCGGCGTTGACCGCCCAGGCATCGCTGGGCTTCCAATCCACATTCACATGGGCCTGGTGGCGGGGTCGGTAGGCCAGCGGTGTGGCCGTTGCCGTGCTGGTGTTGCGGGCGTGCGTGTAGGTGTAGTTGGCCTTCATGCCCCACTGGGGGTTGAAGGTGGCACGCAGGCTGGCTTCCAGGCCCTTGGTTTGCACCTTGGCAATGTTTTCGTAGGCGAACACCGGACGGCCATCGGCCAGCAAACCCACAAAGTTGGGATAGCTGGCCCCCAGTACCGCATTGGCGGTGCGGTTGGAGATGTCGATCATGTCCTTGATGTCGCTCTGGAACAGCGTCAGCCCACCGCCCATCCAGCCCTTGTCCCACTGCAAGCCGATTTCTTTGCTGGTGCTGGTTTCGGGCTTCAGGTTGGGGCTGCCGACGATGTAGCAGCCCACGGTGGCACTGCCGCACGACACAGAGCCCCAATTGGGACTGCCCTGCAGCAAAGTGGGCGCTCGAAACGCGCGGGCCACACCGGCTTTGAGCGTCAGTTCCTGGCTGAGCGGGTACACCGCGTAGGCACGCGGGCTGTGGTGCCCGCCGAAGTTCTCGTGGTGGTCGAAGCGGTTGCCCACGGTGAGCTTGAGTTTGTCGCCCACCGGGATTTCGTCTTCCACAAACACAGCGTACTGTGACACCTGGGCCACCGGGTTGCGCCCCGTGGACGGCGAACCGGGCCAGCCAGACAGGTTGGTGGGGTCGGTCAACTTGTCGTCACGGAACTCTCCCCCCACCGTCAGCACCTGGCTCAGGGTGTCGAGCGGCATCACCAGTTTGCCGTTGAGGCTGTTCGAGCGGGCCTTGTTCGGGTTGACCTGGCCGGTGATCATCCCGGTCTGGTTGCGCGTGTGGTCCAGGTTGAGTGTGACCTCTGACGTGCCAAAGCTGTGGCGACCTTTGTGTGCCAGCGACACGGCTTCGCGTTCCAGCACAAAGCCATCGTGGTTGCGGCGGCTGCTGTCCAGGCCCAGGGTGACCTCGTGGTTTTTGTCGGGGGTCCAGGTGAGTTGGGCGTTCAACATCTCGTTTTGGATGAGCTGGAATCCGTCCTGACCGGACGCGTTGACGGCCCCGTCGGCCTGGCGCTTGTCGCGGGCGGCCGACACGCGCAAGCCCAGCACATCGGGCACCAGCGGCCCGCTCACACTCACGCTGGCCGAGCTGCCATTGCCCGCCTCGGAAGCCTGGGGTGCCACCACATCGACCTTGGCCGAGCCACGCCAGGTTTTACCGGTCTTGCGGGTGATGATGTTGACCACGCCCCCGATGGCATCTGACCCATAAAGCGACGACATGGGCCCCCGAACCACCTCAATGCGTTCGATCTCGGAGGTGGGCACCCAGCCCGTGTCGTAGTCGTTGCCCCGGAACATGACGTTGGTCGAATTGACCCGCTTGCCATCGATCAGGAACAGGGTGTAGGCCTGACCCATGCCCCGGATCTGCACACCCGGCACCAGGTTGCCGCTGCGCGACAGCGTCACGCCCTCGGCCGTGCCCAGCAGCTCGGCCAACTCCATCACCGGGCGTTTTTCGATGTCTTCACGGGTGATGACCGTGACGCTGGCCGGTGCGTCCTTCAGGTCGTGCGCGACCGATGACGCCGTCACCACCACGGTGCGCAACTCGGGCGCTGTGTCTTGCTGCGCAAACGCGAGCGGGCACATCAGCGCCGCAACCCCTCCCATCAGGCAGGCCGCCGACGGCGCCCAACGCGAACGTTTTCTGGTGTTCATTCAAGTCCTCAAGCAGTTGATTCACTGTCACAATTGATAACAATTCCCATTTACATGGTAGTGCCGAACAACCGAACCGAAACCCGAGGGATTTATGAAATACGCAGAAAGGTGTATGAAACCGGCCACGGCCCGCCCGCCGGAGGAGCGCTTCATCACCCGCCACGAGCTGGTTCAATCGGCTCGCCTGTTGGGCGAGCGATATGAATTCGAGGGCTACCTCCCAGACGAGCACGAGCCCCTGCTGGACGGCGCGTTCCACACCCGGACCTTGCAGCCAGGTCTGATCCTGCACGCGGCGCAGACCCGTGACCGCTACAACCTCTGCACCCGCAACGTCCAGATGCACCCGGGAGTGAAACTGGTCGTGGTGGTGGACGGCAGCACCGAATTCGCCTATGGCCCTCAGCGCTTTGTGCTGGGCCCGCAAGGCGAATCGCTGGCAGGCCGAACTCAGGGCATCTTGCTGAACCTGCTGGAAAGAGACACCTTCAGCCGACGTTGGCAGCGCGGGCGTCGCGAACGAAAAGTCAGCCTCACCCTCTCCCGGGAGTGGTTGGTGGCCAACGGCCTGGTGGGTAGCACGGAAGTGGCGCACTTCCTGCAAAACCACCTGTCCGACCGGCCTTGGCTGCTGACGGCGCGGGCCATTGAGCTCTGCCACCAGATCGTGCAACTGGGCACCCCGGCCACCGGGCTGGACAGCCTGCGCCTGCAAGCCTGCTGCCTCAACCTGGTGGTGGAGGCCTTCGGTTCGGCCTTTCCCGAAAGGGGGCACCACGACGGCCTGCGCTCGCTCGACCGCCAGCGGCTGGCGCAACTGGACGAGCTGCTGCACACCGCACAGGCCAAAGACCTCTCGACGCCAGAACTGGCCCGCCAGGTCGGCAGCAACCCGACCAGCCTGCAGGCGCTGGCCCACCGGGTGTGGGGTTGCACCTTGGCAGACCGGGCACGCGCCATCCGGTTGGACCGGGCACGCGACAGCCTGCGCCAGGGCGAGAACATTGCCCAAGTGGCATCGGAAGCCGGTTACGGCTCGACCAGCAATTTCTCCACCGCATTCAAGCGGCACTTTGGCATCACACCGCGTCAGGCCCAACAACGGAGCGACCGTTGAGAAGGGCTTGGTTTGGGTCCGTTTTCAATAGCTGCCAGCGCAGTACCATCAAGAGACAGAGTCACTTTTTGTTCAAAAAAATGGGTTTCCCTCAAAGTCCGCCATCACCCAAATGATCCAGCAATCGGCTGCCCGTGTAAGCCGACCTGAACACCCCCGCCGCCCGCAACATCGGCACCACCTGCTGCAAGAAGAGGTGCAGCGAATTCAGGCTGCCGCCGGGCAGCGCGATCACGCCGTCCAGGGCCCCGGCCCGGTACCATGCCAGGATTTCGTCGGCGGCATCGGCCGGTGTGCCCACCACCTGCCAGTGGGCGGACGACACCACCTCTGGGGCCTGCAGCAGCGCGTCCAGCGTGGGCCGGTCGCGGGCGATGCGCTGGCGCAGCAAGGCTTCGTGTGTGCGGCTGCGCACGGGCTGGACGGGAGCGGGAAAGTCGTCTGGCCCCAGCGGGCGGTCCGTTGGCAGGTGGGCCACAGGGGTGCCCAGAACGGTTTCCAGCTTGGCCAGGCGCTGTGCCCGGCCCAGGTGGGCATGGGTTTGGGCACACAGGTCATGCGCCTCGGCCCGGGTGTCGGCCAGGTACAGGCTGAGGCCTGGCAGCACCCGCACGTCGCGGGCGGCGCGACCGGCCTGCAACGCCTGGCCCTGCAAGTCGGCTCGCAACTCCCGGGCCGCCTCCTGCGTGGGCGCGGCGGCAAACACGGCATCGGCATGGCGGGCGGCAAAAGCCCGGCCATCAACCGACGCACCGGCCTGGAACACCGGCACCCGCCCGAATCGCCCGGTGGGCATGCTCAACGGGCCCTCCACCTGAAAGTGCACCCCGGCGTGGTGGATGGGGCGGATGGCGTTCACGTCGGCGTACACGCCGCTGGCCCGGTTGGCCTGCACGGCGGTGTGGGGGTGACTGCCCCACAGCGCCTGCACCACGCTCAGGCACTCTTCGGCCTGGCGGTAGCGCTCGCTGGCTTCCAGAAACACCCGGTGGCCAAAGTTGCGCTGCCCTTCCAGCCCGGTGACCAGGTTCCACCCTGCCCGCCCGCCGCTGATGTGCTGCAGGGTTTCCAGCGTGCGGGCCAGGTGGAACGGCTCGCTGAAGCTGGTGGACACCGTGGTCACCACCCCGATGTGCCGTGTGGCCCGGGCCACGCAGGCCAGCAGCAACGTGGGGTCCATGGCGCTGGTGCCCGGGCCGTGGGCCTGCGACAGCGGGTCCAGAAACACCGTGTCAGGGCGGAAGACGAAGTCCAGGCACGCTGCTTCAGCCTGCTGCGCCAAGGAGACAAACAGGTCCACATCGCCGTGGCGCTCCACTTGGCTGTCAGCCCGTTGCCAGGCGCTGCCCGACAGCCAGGTGGTGGCGAGGGACAGGCCCACAGAGAGGTTGCGTTGGTTCATGCGTTGTGTCCTTCACATCACGGGGAAATCGCGGCAGAAATGGGCACCACCATGGGGGCGCCGGTCACGGGGTCGGGCATCACCTGCGAACGGATGCCAAACACCTCTTCCACCCGCTGCGGGGTGAGCAGCTCGGCCGGCGAACCCGCGGCCACGATGCGCCCGGCCTTCATGGCAATGAGGTGGTGCGAGTAGCGGGCGGCCAGGTTCAGGTCGTGCAGCACCATGACCAGCGACTTGCCCATGCCGGTGTTCAGCCGCTGGCACAGCTCCAGCACCTCCAGCTGGTGGGCGATGTCCAGGTAGGTCGTGGGCTCATCGAGCATCAGCACCTCGGTGTCCTGGGCCAGCACCAGCGCGATCCACACGCGCTGGCGCTGTCCGCCCGAGAGTTGCTCCACCAGGCGGTCGGCGCTGTCGGTCAGGCCGGTTTCGGCCAAGGCATGGGCCACGGCGGCTTCGTCTTCGTGGCTCCATTGGCGCAAGAAGCCTTGATAGGGAAAGCGACCGCGCGACACCAGTTCGCGCACGCCAATGCCCGGCGGCACGCTGGACACTTGCGGCAAAAACCCCAAACGACGGGCCAAGGCACGCCGACCGTAGGCTGCCACGGGGCGGCCGTCAAACACCACCTGCCCAGCCTGCGGCTCGATCAGGCGACACAAGGCCCGCAGCAACGTGGATTTGCCACAGCCGTTGGGGCCGATGATGGTGGTGATGGCCCCTCGGGGAATGGTCACGTCCAGGCCCTCGCAGACCACACGCTGGTCGTAGGACAGGCGCAGGCCGGTACCGGCAAAAAGGGGATGCATCAGAAAGACCTCAGTCTGGGAATGGCAAACACCAGGTACACCCCGCCAATCAAGGCCGTCATCAGGCCCACGGGCAGGTTCAGTTCAAACGGCACCGTTTGGCTGATCACGTCCACGCCCAGCAGCAGCACCGCACCGGTGAGAGCGGCAGGCCACAGTGGGCGGCCGTGCTCTCCCACCAGAAACGCCGCCAGGCGCGGCGCGGCCAGGGCAATGAAGGCAATGGGCCCGGCCGCACCGGTGGCCAGCGACGCCAGCAGCACGGCACCCAAAGCCATGAACCCTTTCACCTTGAGGGCATGCACCCCCAGCTGGCGGGCCAGGTCGTCGCCCATTTCCAGCAGCATGAGGCGCGACTGTCCCAGCAGCACCAGGGGCATCAGCACGACAAGCCCCGCCAGCAAAGGCCAGACGTGGCTCCATTTGCGGGCATTCAGTGAACCCGACAGCCACAACTGCGCCGTGAATGCCTGCTCCAATTCGCCCCGCAACAGCAGCACTTCATTCAAAGCGGACAGCGTGGCCCCCACCCCGATGCCCACCAGCACCAGCCGGTAGCTGGCCACCGTTCCGCCGCGCAGCGACAGGCCGAACACGACCAGCGCCGTCAGCAAGCCAGAGGCCACGGCAAACGCCGCCGAGGTGACGCTGGACGTGCCACCGAACACGAAATACACCACCGCCCCCGAGGCCGCACCGGTGGTGAAGCCGATGACGTCGGGTGAGCCCAGCGGGTTGCGCGACAGCGACTGGAAAATGCCCCCCGCCACCGCCAGCGCCGCACCGGTGAACAGGGCCGTCAGTACGCGGGGCAGCCGGATGTCCATCACCACCTTGCGCTCCAGCGGAGAGCCGCCGCCCCCGAACACGATGTCCAGCGCCTGTGCGCTGCTCAGCGAAATTTTGCCGGTGCCCAGGGCCAACACGGCCAGCCAGGCCAGCGCCACGGCCAGCAGGCCCACCGCCAAGGTCTGGCGCGGCACCCACTGCACCGAGCACGGGCCGCATCGCCACACGCGGGTCTGTTCAAGTCGATGGGTCATCGCTGGGCGACTCACAAGTCAGACAGCCGGTCCCGGCGGGACAGCATCACAAAGAATGGCCCGCCGATGAGGGCCACCATCAGCCCGGCACCCAAGTCGGCCGGGTGCAGCAGCACACGCCCGATCACGTCGGCCAGCAGCAAGGTGAACATGGCCAGCAGCACCGACCAGCGCAGCAACGCCCGGTGGTTGGGCCCCACCAGCGCGCGGGCCAGGTGGGGTGCGATCAGGCCCAGAAACGCGATGGGCCCCACCGCAGCGGTGGCCGCGCCCCCCAGCAGCACGATGGCCAGCAGCGACAGGCCCAGGATGCGATGGCGGTGCACCCCCAGCGCAGCGCCCAGGTCGTGCCCGAGACCCAGCGCGTCCAGGTGGCCAGCCACATACACCGCCAGCGCCAGCCCCACCCCCACAAAGGGCAGACTGGCCAGCAGCACGTCAAGGTCACGCCCCTCGAGCGCGCCCACCACCCAGTTGCGGTAGTGGTCGAACACCTGGTCCACGCTGTTGACAATGACCAGCTGCGAAAACGACAGGCACACCGCCGACACAGCCACCCCCGACAACACGATGCGCGTCGGGCTGGCGCGCACGGTGCCCGCGCCCGACAAAGCCAAGACGACCAAGCCTGCCGCCAGAGCCCCGCCCATGGCCGACAGAATCTGCACCCCCATGTGCACCTGGCCCAGCAAGGCCAGTGTGGCCACCACCGCCAGGCTGGCACCGGCGTTCACGCCCAGGATGCCAGGGTCGGCCAATGCGTTGCGCGTGACGGCCTGGATGAGCAACCCCGCCGCGCCCAGCGCCGCCCCCACCAGCAGGCCGATCAGCAACCGTGGCAGGCGCAGGTGCACCACCAGCAGGTGATCGGGCTGGGTGGGGTCGAACGCGCGCACGGCGTCCACCACGGTGGCCCAGGGAATGGGCTTGGTGCCCACACCCAGCGCCACCCCCGACAACCCTGCCAGCCCCAAGACCAGCGCCCACGCCAGCCAGCGGCGGCGGCGCACGGCCGAGGGCGTGCGATGCGACAGACGTTCCTTCATCGGGCGGCGCCTGCGCTGGCAAAGCGGCGGCGGATGGCATTGACGATCTCGTTGGCGCTGTAGTAATCGATGCGGAACGAGTTTTTGCCCAGTCCGTGCACCTGCCGGGCCTGCACCGCCGGCAGTTGGGCCAGCACCCGGTCGCTCATGAGGTTGTCCACGTCGTCATCGGCCTGGCGCAGCAAGAACACGGTGCGGGCCTTGAGTTCGGTCAGCCGCTCGTACTGGGCTTTCACGAAGTCGTCGGGCGTGTCCAGCCCGCTGTGCCAGCGCGGATCGGGCCCCTCCATGCGAAACCCCAGGGCGCTCAGCAAGACCCCGTGCGAGCCTTGTGGCATGGCAATGGGGTTGATCGTGCCGGGCCCGTTGTAGCTGACGATGGCCGTCAGGCCATTGGGCACGCGGATGGCCTGGGCCACGGCGCGCGTTTTGTCGGCAAATTCGGCCATGCGCTGTTCGGCCTTGTCGGTCAGACCGGTGGCCCGACCGAGTTGGCGGGTCACCTCCTGCCAGCTGTGGGACGCATAGTCCACCACGATGGTGGGGGCAATCTGAGACAGCTCACGCACCGAATCCAAAGCGGAGTCGGCACCGCTGGCGGAGACCACGATCAGATCGGGCCGGGTCAGATAGACCGACTCCAGGTCCACTGCATTCAACGCCCACAGGCGCTTGACCTTGCGGGCCTCGGCCACGGCAGCCCACTGGTCAAAAAAGCGCTTGTTGCCGTTCAAAGACGACGCCACCACCGGTGCATCGATGGCCAGCAGCGAGCCGGTCAGCGTGACCGACGCGGACAGGATGCGCTGAGGCTTGGCAGGAATGCTGACGGTGCTGCCATCGGGGTTCTTGTGAAGGACGGGCCAGGCCTGCGCTGGGGGGGTGGCCGTCGCGGCACTGGCATTGAAAACGGCCCACGCGAAAGTCAGCAGCCACAAGGCCAGGAAACGAACCGATGAGCGGCTCATGCCAGGCCTCCGTCGGCCAGTGCGCACAGCTCTGCCTTGACCGCCTCGGGCACCGTCGCCTCCCAGGCGTAGGCCAGCACCTCGGTTCGGGCAAAGCGCTGGAGGTGGTCGTCGATGATGAAGTGCATGCCGGGTATCTTTTCAGGGGCATCGGCCTGCATGTAGATGTTCAGGCCATCGGCATCGGCTTTCAGCACGCACTGACCCTGCACAAAGCGGACCTGGCCCTCGTGTTCGGAGAACCGGGCGGGCACCTTGTGGGCAAAGTGGCGGCACAGCTTGAGGATGTATTTGGACGCCTGTGGCGTGGAAATGCGGGTGGACGAGTAGTTCAATGGGCACCTCGGAGCGAATCGTGGGGTTGTTTGCGCATGGCCCAGCGCACCGCCCGCGTGAGCGAGGGGTACACCACAGAGCCATGGTCTTCGTTGGGGAAAATCTCGGTTTGAAGCCGTGTGTCGGCTCCGATGAGGCCTTCCAGGCTCACCGCGAGCCGGGAAAAACGGGCCTGAAGGTCACGCTGGGCGTGCAAGGCAATGCGCTCGGGGCTGTCCGTCCCTTTGGCTTTTTCCTCGCGCCCGATGCCCAGAAACACGCTTTTGCCCGCCGCGCTGTGACGGGCGAGTGGCAGCTGGTCCAGCACCCAGCCATTGGCCCACCACAGCGAGGGGCTGATGGCAAAGAACGCGTCGGTGCGCCCGGGACTGAACAGCAGCTTGTACAGCGTGAACAAGCCACCATAGGAGTGCCCATACACGGCCACTTCGCCAAAGGGCTGGCCATTGCGCACTTCCAGTTCGGGCAGCAACTGCTCGTCCAGGTAGCGCGCAAAGGCAGCGGCCCGTCCCCCTTCGCCTTGGGTGGCGCTGGTGCCCTCTGGCCAATCCGGCAGAAAGTCAGCCGAGCGGCGGCCCAGGTCGTAAAAATCCACGCCGGGGTATCCCACGCCCACCACCCAGCACGGCGTCACGGGCTCGACCGCCGCACGGTCCAGGCGCAGCAGGGCCATTTGGGCGGCACACGGTGCCGACACATTGCCGTCCAGCACGATCAGCAGCCGCTCTGCGGGCCTGCCCGGATCAGCAGACGCACGGGTGATGAACCACTGCCGGTGTTCACCACTGACGGCATCACGGTGGTCTTCGACCCGCACAAAGGGCAGCGTCAGAGCCTGCCAACGCTCATGACCCGTGTGTGCCATCAGAATTTGTAGTCAAACTGCAAGCCCACGGTGCGAGGGGCCAGCACGTCCTGCGTGGTGGTGCCCTGGAAGTAAGAGTTGACCACGTACTTGTCAAACAGGTTGTTGACATACGCACGGACAGAGGCTTGCTTGGTGACGGCATAGCTCGCACCGATGTCCACCAGGGTGTAACCACCGGCTTTGGCCTTCTGCCCCGCCCCGGCAGCGTTTGAAATGTCCACGTGGTACTCGGCCACGTACTTGGCACTGGCACTGAGCACGAGCTGGGGTGTCAGGTGGTGGGTCACGCCCACCCCTGCGGTGCGAGGGGCGGCGTAGGGCAGCCTGTTGCCCACGTAGGCGGCGTTGGCCTTGAACCGATCCACCTTGGCGGACTGTAGGCTTGCGTTGGCATAGACCTGCGTGGCCTTGCCCAGCTGAGACGACACCTCGAATTCGATGCCGCGTATGGTGGCCTCGTCCACGTTGGAGATCAGCGCGCCGTTTTTGGCCTGGTAATCCTTGAACGCGTTGTGGAACAGATTCACCCCCCAGGAACCTTGGCCCCCATTGAAGCTCTGCTTCAAGCTGGCTTCGACCGCGGTGACGTATTCGGCGTTGTAGCTGTCGATCTTGCTCTGGTCCACGTCCATGCTGATGCCGGCCGGGTTGTAGCCCTTGCGGACATCCAGACCGAGCATCGTTTGCGGGTCCACCTGGTACCGGGTGCCCAATCGGGGCAGCACATAGGTTTTGCTTTCGTTGCGTGTGGCGATCACCGAGCCGTTGGTGATGGACCGGTTCTGCGATTCACGCTCGATCCGTCCCCCGGCAACCAGCGCCAAACGGTCGGTGACGGGGTAGTCCACCTCGCCGAAGAGAGAGGTGGCATCGGTTTTCGTGTCGCCCGAGTACCGGATGGCGTTGCCATAGGTTTTGGCCAGCACCGTGAGGTCATCTTTGAAATAGGAAACACCCACCATGGATTTCGCTGCCGTCTGCGGCGAGGTCCAGTTCATCCGGGCCTCCACCCCCACGCCATCCTGCTGGGACCGCGAGCGGAAGTAGTTGCTGGTATTGGCGGCGGTGGGTGCCGTCTGGTTGTGGACAAACCCCGCATCCAGCGCAGTGGCCGACACCAGCACATCGATCGACCGGCTGGCCCCCAGCTGGTAGGTGGTGTTGGAAATGACCGTGGTCATGTTCGTGTCACCGATGCGGTGGTTGACCTTGTCGGTCGATGCCAGGTAGTCCCCCGCATCGCCCAAATTGACCTGATTCAGGTAAGGACCCTTTTGCGACTGGTGTTGCACATCCAGGCGCGAAACCAGGTCGGGGTTGTGCTTCGGGGCCCACAGCAGTTTGGCCTTGATGTCGTTGCGCTGCACCTTGTCCGGGTCGGAAGAGAAGTCCACGCCCGGACTGGCGCTGCGATCCGAGTAGTCGATGAAATGCGACCCGTGGGTGACGTCTGCGCTCAGGCGGTAAGCCAGGCTGTCAGACAAAGGCCCTGACATCACAGCGGCGGTCTGGCCCAGCAGTTTGCCGTTGGCCGCTTGCAGCCCGGTGCGCAAAGCCCCCTCCTGTTTGAAGGACGGGTCCTTGCTCTTGAGCACGATGGCACCACCCACGGCCGAGCGTCCCTGCATGGTGGATTGCGGCCCGCGCAACACCTCGACCTGATCCACATCCCACAGCCCCGTGCTCAGCAGATTGCCTCCCGTCCACACTTGGCTGACACCGTCGATGATGGTGGCGGTCCTGGCGCGGGTGGCCCCCTTCCACGCCAGAGAGGAGAAACCGGGCCCGGCGCCATTGGTCCCCCGGATGTTGGCGATGCCGCCAAATTCGCCAACGGTCACGTTGGGCACCTCAGACACCAAGTCCAGCACGGACTTCTTGTTCCTGGCGTCCACCTCTTGCGAGGTGAACACGGTGACCGCCGTGGTCGAGTCTTTTTCAGACCGGCCCATTTTTTCGCCCATCACGGTGACGGTGGCCAGTTCCGCTGTGGCGGAGACGGGGGTTTGGGCCCACCCCAGGGCAGGCAGTGTGGCCATGCAGGCCAACGCACAGCGGATGGAAACGGGTTTTCGGACGGCAAGCAAGACGGGCATGAACAGGCTCCAGGGGAAGTGAACGCCTCACGACACACGGTCATGAGGTCTGTCATTCAAAACCTAGAAGATAATCATTCTCATTAAGATGCAATTATGCGAAACGTTCAATTGCTTATGGGCTGGGTTCACCTGGCGGTGACATGACACCTTGTGCCGCGACCACTCCCCCCTTGACCGCCACGACGGTGCCGGACTCCCTTGTTCAGGAGGTGGACGGCCTGTGCGTGTTCGACACGCTGGACATTCAGCTGCAGGTCCACGCCAACGACTCGCTGGAACGCAAAACCCTGTCACAGCGCTTCGAAATGCCCGCCCAGCTGACCGTCATGCTGCTGCTGGAAGGCGACATCCGGTTCTCGATCAACGGCACCATGTACCAGATGTCTGCGCGCAACGGCCCCGTGGGCCACCTGTGGCTGCTGACGCAGCCGGGCACCCTCGTGCGGCACACCCAGGCTGGCCAGCGGGTGCGCAAAGTCAATGTCACGCTGTCGCTGGAAGGGGTTGAGGGCATTCACCTCCCGCCCGAACTGCGAAAGCACATCTGTCTGGATGCAGCGCGGCCGGGTGTGGCCCGCTGGGAGCCCTCGCCGCACGCGCTGCGTTGTGCACAAGAATTGCTGACCGGACACGGCACAAGGGCCAGCAAGCATTCGCTGCACACCTGCATCGCGGGCCTGTCGCTGTTCCAACAGGCGCTGCAAACCACCAACGCACAGGCACAGCCCAACGCCCCCCTGGACAGCGGGCCGTTGAACGACCGTGACATGGACCGTGCCCGAAAAATCCGTGAACACATCCGGGCCTGCGATGCCCACCAGGCGCCGACACCCCATACCCTGGCCCGCGAGCTCGGCATGAGTGTGAGCACCCTGCAGCGCCTGTTCAAGGCCGCCTATGGCATGTCGGTCATGGAGTTCACCCGGACGGAACGCCTCAATGCGGCGCGCACGCTGCTGCTGCAAGGCGGCCTGACCGTGGGCGAAGCGGGCTACCGGGCGGGTTACACCACCGCCTCGAACTTCTCCACCGCGTTTCAGCGGGCGTTCGGCTATCCACCGTCGGCCTGCACCCGGCGGTGACAGCCACTCGAAATCTGAAAGCTCTTGAATTGATAGCTTTTATCGCTTGACAGAAAAGCGATGAAAGCTGTTTTTATTCCATTTTTTTTGCCACAGAAGACGCCGCCACGCAATCGCGGCCGTTGAGGCGACAGAGGTCCCCCTCGCGCCAGTGCTGGTCGTCCATCACACAGCCGGTGCGGCAAATCAGCGCCTCGGCTTCGGCGGCGGCCAGGGTGCCCAGCACCTGGGGGTCGGCGGCTGGCCGGACGCCGACCCGTGCGCGCGCCAGCCCCCAGTCGCCCCGGGTGCGCTCCAGCATCAGCCGGATGCTTTGCTGCATGAGCTGCCGCTGCCAGTGACGCAGCTGCGCTTCATAACCGTGGACCAGCTGGCTCATCTGCTTCTGGAGGCGGGCCAAGTGCCTGACCAACGCCAGGTGTTCCTGCTGGGGCAACGGCTCCGTGGCCAACCACGGTGCGGGATGGGCATCGGAATCCAACGGGTTCATGGGGCAATCTCTCCTCGACACAAACGGGGGCGCCTCACACCCACTGCAGGCGGGGTGCCCCGTCAGGGGTGGTGATGCGCCAGGCCTCCACCCCCCAAACCTCGGTCAGCAACTCGGGGGTGAGCACCTGGGCAGGCGGGCCATCGGCCACGCAGTGGCCCTGCTCCAGCACCAGCACGCGGTCGGCAAAGCGCAGGGCCAGGTTCAGGTCGTGCACCACGGCCACCACGCCCACGCCCTGCCCGGTGGCCCAGTCGCGGGCGCGCTGCAGCAGGTCGGTCTGGTGGCGCAGGTCCAGCGCGGCGGTGGGCTCGTCCAGAAACAGCCAGCGGCTGCCCTGCTCGGGGGCCTCCCACACCTGGGCCAGCACGCGGGCAAAGTGCACGCGGGCGCGCTCGCCACCGCTCAGGTGGTGGATGCCCCGGTGCGCCATGCCCGCCACCCCGGCGTGGGTCATGGCATGGGGGACGATGTCGTTTTCCTGCCGCGAGGGGCACAGCCGGTGGGGGTAGCGGCCCAGGGCCACCACCTCTTGCACAGAATGGTTGAAAGCCACCGCGTTGTCTTGCGCCAGCACGGCCCGCCGCCGCGCCAGATGGCCGTGAGGCCAGGCGGACAGCGCCAGCCCGTCCAGCGCCACCGTGCCTTGGGTGGCGGTTTGCGAGCCACACAGCAGGCCCAGCAGGGTGGACTTGCCCGCCCCGTTGGGCCCCACGATGGCCGTGACCTGCCCGGCCACCAACACACCACTCAAGGGGTGCAGCAGCGTGCGCCCACGCACCGCGAAACGGAGGTTCTGGTAACTCAGCGCCATGCCCGTCCCCCGGTGGCCCGCAACAACAGCAAGAAGAATGGCCCGCCCAGCAGCGCCGTCAGCACGCCCAGCGGCAGCTCAGCGGGCTGGGCCAGGGTGCGGGCGGCGGCATCGGCCAGCAGCACCAGCGCGGCCCCCAGCAGGGCCGATGCGGGCAACAGCACCCGGTGGTCTGGCCCGGCCACCAGCCGCACCACGTGCGGGGCGATCAAGCCCACAAAGCCAATGATGCCGGTGGTGGCCGTGATGGCACCCACGGCCACCGCAGCGGTCAGCACCGCCCGCTGCTGCAGGCGGCGCACGTCCACCCCCAGCAGGCTGGCCTGCGCTTCACCCAGCGACAGCGCATTGAGCGAGCGCGCCAGCGGCAAAGCCAGCGCCAGCGCCACCACCACCAGCCCACACACCAGGGCCACGGCGCTCCAGCGCGCCCCGCCCAGGCTGCCCAGCAACCAGAACTGCAGGCTGCGCAACTGCTCGTCGGTGGCCAGGTAACTCAGCAGGCCCAGCCCGGCACCGGCCACCGCGTTGATGGCGATGCCCGCCAGCAGCATCATGCCCACGCGCGCGCCAGCCTCGGCGTGCGACAGCGCATACACCACGGCCGTGACGGCCATGCCCCCGGCAAAGGCGGAGAGCACCAGCGTCCAACTGCCCAGGGCGCGCGGCAGGTCTGGCCACCAGGCGGCGCCCAGCACGATGGTCAGCGCCGCCGCCAGCGCGGCCCCGCTGCTGACGCCGATCAGCCCTGGGTCGGCCAGCGGGTTGCGGAAGATGCCCTGCATCAGCGCCCCGGCCACGGCCAGCCCTGCCCCTGCGGCCACGCCCAACAACACCCGGGGCAGGCGGATGTTGAAAAACACCTGGGCATCCACCGGCAGCTCACCTGCCACGCCGTGCCCCAGGCCCGCCAGCGTGCCGCTGAGGCCCTCCCACAGCAGGTCCAGCAGGCGGTCGGCGTCCAGTGCGTAGGCCCCCTGCGTGGCCGCCAGCACCAGGGCGGTGGCCAGCAGCAGCGCCGTGAGGGTGAAGGTGCGGCTGGCTGTCAGGCGCGGCAGGCCACCGTCAAAGGCGGTGCTCATGCCAGCACCCGCTGCGCCAACGCGGCCACGGTGGCGGGCATGCGGGGACCAAAGCCCAGCAGCTCCAGCGCGTCCAGGTGAATGAGGCTGCCTTTGCCGCGGTGTCGGTAAGCGGGGGTGAGTTGCAGCTCGGGCCGTTTCCACAGGCCCTCTTCACCGCCCACGGCATCCAGGCCCTGGGTGGTGGTGAGGATAAGGTCGGGCGCCGCAGCGGCCATGGACTCGGGCGTGATGGACTTGTAGCCCTTGAACCCATAGGCCCCGGCCATGGCGTTGCGGGCCCCGATGAAGCGGACGATGGCATCGGCCGCCGTGCCCTCACCGCTGGCCTGCGGGCTGCCGGTGTGCGAGAGCAGAAACAAGACTTTGGGCATGGCCTTGCCCGCAGCGGTGCGGGCCTGGGCCAGTTGCGCCACCCCCTGTTGGGTGCGCTGCCAGTCGGCATCCAACCGCTGCCACAGGGCGCGGGCTTTGTCGGGCTGACCGGCGGCGCGGCCCACGGCCTCGATTTTGCGGCGCACCTCGTCCCAACGGTGGTCGGCCTGCACCTGCTCCACCTTGACACCGGCGGAACGCAGCTGGTCGAGCACCACGGGCGGTCCGGCCTCGGTGGTGGTGACCACGGCCGTGGGCTTCAGTGACAGCACCCCTTCGGCGGACAGCTGTCGCAGGTAACCCACTTTGGCGGTTTGCTGGGCCGCAGCGGGATAGAGGCTGGTGGTGTCGGTGCCGACCAGCAAGTGCTCCAGCCCCATGGCATAGACCACCTCAGTCAACGCCCCGCCGACGGTGATCAGTCTCACCCCGGTTGCCGCGACCGAAACGGCGGAAAGCGGGTTCAGCGTCTGTGCCGCAGCCACAGTCGCACCCGCCCAGAGTGCGCCACCGATTGCCGGTACCGAGCCAGCGGCGGCCAGGCTGGCCAGGCGTTGCAGCACCTGGCGGCGAGAGACTTCGGCGACTGGAGGGGCGCAAACGGGCGAAAAGAGGTTCATGGAAGACAGTCAAATCAAACAAGTTCATCTCACAAGTGGCACCGCTGGCCGGGTCAGGCTGTGGCGTCCGGAAATCTGCCCACGGGGTCAAAACCAGGCGTGTTCTGGCCGATGTGCCAACACACGCCACTGGGGTCGATCACGACAAACTCCGTGATGCCCCATGGCTGCGCCTGCACCGCCGTGACATGCACACCGTAGCGTTCGGCCAAGTTCTGCGCCTGCACATGTGCGTACCAGGCACCCACGTCTTGCACCAGCAGGTGCATGGCGAGGTTCTCGGCAAAATCCTTCACCCAGTAGTCCTGCAGCAAGAATGCACAGGCACCGTGGTGAAAATACGCCACGCCGCCGCCTTCGGACCTTTGAACAAAGCCCAGGTCGGCATAGAAGCGTTTGCAAAGCGCAAAGTCACGCGCAGGCACAAAGGCTTTGAGCTCCACACTGCTCATTGGAGACCGTGTTTCCTGCGAAAACGCGGGGCCTGGTGCTGGGCTCATGACAGCGCAGGCTCGGCTTCGAGTTCG
>Ga0209066_10002300_pt1 | contig 23412 bp, 23 predicted proteins | sample All_14_2_FD_187198 | JGI IMG/M metagenome (GOLD analysis project Ga0209066, IMG submission 187198) | Freshwater microbial communities in response to fracking from Pennsylvania, USA - Allegheny Zone_MetaG_DW_15 (SPAdes) (version 2) ... | reverse complement strand
CCTCGAACTCCCCCTGCGCCAGCCGCCGCAGCCGGGTGTCGACATTGCCGCGCAACATCTCGATCTTCAGGTCGGGGCGCAGGGCCAGGGCCTGGGCCTGACGGCGCAGGGAGGCGGTGCCCAGGCGGGCGCCGTGCGGCAGGGCGGCGAAATCGGCATAGTCGGTGCTGACGAAGGCGTCGCGGGCGTCCTCGCGCTCGGGAACGGCGGCCAGGGCCAGGCCCGGCGGCTGTTCGGCCGGGACATCCTTCATCGAATGGACGGCGACGTCGATGCGGCCCGCGAGCAGAGCCTCCTCGATCTCCTTGGTGAACATCGCCTTGCCGCCGATCTCCAGCAGGCGGCGGTCCTGGACCCGGTCGCCGGTGGTGACGATCTCGACCAGGGGCACGTCGCGGGCCAGGTCGGCCTCGGCCACGCCCAGGGCCCGGCCGATGGCGCGCTGCATCATGCCCGACTGCGTCAGGGCCAGCTTCGAGCGGCGGGTGCCGATGCGGACGGGAAAGGTCATGGGAGAAAACACAGCAGCCGTTGCGCCGGGGGGGCGGGGTCGTTACCTCGACCCGATGCGGACGGAGACGAGCACAGGCGCGGACTATAGCAGGGGCGCGCAGGCGGCAACCGGCGGCACCGTGACGCTGCTGGGGATCGAGACCAGTTGCGACGAGACGGCCGCCGCGGTCGTGCGCCTGTCGCCCGATGGCCGGGCCACGGTCCTGTCCAGCGTGATCCACAGCCAGATCGACGATCATGCCGCCTTTGGTGGCGTGGTGCCCGAGATCGCGGCCCGCAGCCATGTGGAGATGATCGACGGCGTGGTCCGGCGTGCCATGACCGAGGCGGAGCTGGGCTGGAGCGCTCTGGACGGGGTCGCGGCGACGGCGGGGCCGGGCCTGGTCGGCGGAGTGATGGTCGGTCTCAGTTACGGCAAGGCGGTGGCCCTGGCGCGCGATCTGCCGCTGATCGCGGTCAATCACCTGGAGGGCCATGCGGTTTCGGCCCGGCTGGGGGCGGCGGTGGACTATCCGTTCCTGCTGCTGCTGGTGTCGGGCGGTCACTGCCAGTTGCTGGAGGTCGGCGGCATCGGCGACATGGCCCGTGTCGGGACCACTATCGACGATGCGGCAGGCGAGGCCTTCGACAAGATCGCCAAGGCCATGGGGCTGGGCTATCCGGGCGGACCGGCCCTGGAAAAGGCGGCCGAGACGGGCGACGGGTCACGGTTCGACCTGCCCCGCGCGCTTCTGGGCCGAAAGGACTGCGATTTCTCCTTTTCCGGCCTGAAGACGGCGGCGGCGCGGCTGGCCCAGACCTGCCAGACCGATCAGGACCGGGCCGATCTGGCCGATGCGGTCCAGAACGCCATCGCCCGGCAACTGTCCGACCGCTCCGAACGGGCCATGGTCGACTACAAGGCCAAGCAGGACGAGACCGTGTCCCGCGCGATAGCGCCCACCCCCGAGAACGCGCTCAAGCAGCCGAGCGCCGCGCGCGAGGCGATAGCGCCCCCAAAATTTGTCGTTGCGGGGGGCGTGGCGGCGAACCGGACGGTGCGGCGGGTGCTGGAGGCCACGGCGGCGCGGCACGGGTTCGATTTCATGGCCCCACCCCTGGTGTACTGCACAGACAATGCCGCCATGATCGCTCTGGCGGGGGCCGAGCGGCTGAAGCTGGGGCTGGTGTCGGACATCGATGCGGCGGCCCGGCCGCGATGGCCACTGGACGAAGCGCGCGCACTGGCCGATCCAGTACATAGGCCCGGTCGCAAGGGCGCCAAGGCGTGACGGCAGGGATCTGACGGGAGAGACGGCATGGAATTTCGCACTGCAGGGGTGATCGGGGCCGGGGCCTGGGGCACGGCCCTGGCGCAGGTGACCGCCTGGGCCGGACTGGACACCCTGTTGCAGGCCCGCGAGGCCGAGGTGGTCGAGAGCATCACCCAACGCCGTGTGAACGAGGCCTTCCTGCCGGGCGTGACCCTGGACCCCGCCATCTCCGTCACGGCCGACCTGGCCGACCTGGCCGACCGCGACATCATCCTGGCCGTGCCGCCCGCCCAGCATATGCGGGCGACGCTGGAGGCGTTCCGGCCGCATTATCGGCCCGGCGTGCCGATCGTGCTGTGTTCCAAGGGGATCGAGCGCGGGTCGCTGAAGCTGATGACCGAGGTCCTGGCCGAAACCCTGCCTGGCGCGCCGGCTGCCGTGCTGTCCGGGCCCAGTTTCGCCGCCGAAGTAGCCCGCGGCCTGCCCAGTGCGGTGACCCTGGCCTGTGCCGACGAGGTCCTGGGTGAGGAACTGCTGTGGACGCTGTCTGCTCCGGGGTTCCGCCCCTATCTGGCCACCGACCTGATCGGGGCCGAGGCGGGCGGGGCGGTCAAGAATGTTCTGGCCATCGCCTGCGGCATCGTCGAGGGGCGGGGCCTGGGGCGCAGCGCCCACGCCGCCCTGATCACCCGGGGCTTCGCCGAGATGACGCGCCTGGCCGTCGCCCTGGGCGGTCGGGCCGAGACGGTGGCCGGCCTGTGCGGCCTGGGTGATCTTGTGCTGACCTGTTCCAGCCCACAGTCGCGGAACATGAGCCTGGGCCTGGCCCTGGGCCAGGGCTTGAGCGTCGAGGAGGCCCTGGCCGGCAAGCGGTCGGTGGCCGAGGGGTATCAGAGCGCCCCCGCCGTGCGCGATCTGGCGGCGGCCCTGGGCGTCGAAATGCCGATCTGCACCGCCCTGGCCGCCCTGCTGAACGGCGAGACCTCGGTCGACATGGTGATCGACAATCTGCTGTCGCGTCCGCTGCGAGCCGAAGGCGGATGACGGGCGACGCCGCCCCCGCCGAACGGGCGCGGGTCTGGAAGACGCCGCCGGGCGTGGCCCTGTGTGCCGAAACGGATCTAGCCGACCCCGGATCGCGCGGCTTCGTCCTGAAGATCGGCGAGGCCTATTTCCATGGTTTCGTCGTCCGCAAGGACGGACAGGTGGCGGGCTATGTCGACCGGTGTCCGCACGCGGGGTTTCCGCTGGCCATCGAACTGGACCGCTATCTGACGCCGGACGGGGCCCTGATCCTGTGCGGCTGGCATGGTGCGGTGTTCCAGCCGCTGAGCGGAGCCTGCGTCGGAGGACCCTGCGCGGGGGCCAGGCTGACGCCCTGGCCGGTGACGGTCACCGACGGGGTGGTCCGGACAGCCTGACGCCAGGTGTTCAGGCGCCCTATTTCTTCAAACGGCGGGCATTGGCGACGGCGACCTTGTGTATCGGGGCCAGGGCGTCGGCCTGGGCCTTCAGCATCTGGGTGTTCAGGCTGAGCGCCTGACCGGCGGCGCGGCCCCACCAGCCCAGGGCATAGTTGAACTGGGCCGTGGCAAAGGCACCGGGACTTTTGGCCCCCACCATGGCCGTGGCGGCGCGCGAGGCGATGGTGGCCTCGTCCAGGGCGGTCTGGGTCAGGGCCTGGCCCATCTGGTTCAGGGTGCGGCCCGCGGCGACGGCCGAGGCGGACAGGGCGGCCACCTTTTCGGAACTCATCAGCGAGATCTCGGTCAGGTCGATCTTGCTGGGATCGGCCAGGCCGGCGGCCATGATCTCCATCCGGGCGGCGATGACGTCACCGGACGCGCGCATCAGTTCGCCCCCGTCCAGGGCGGTCTGTCCGGCGGAACGGGTGTTGGCGGCCACGCGGCGACCGGTACGGATAGCCTTGTCGATCTGGGTCATGACCAAGCCTTGGGCCCTATTCAGACCCCCGGCAAGACCTCGCCCGCGAAGTCGGCGACGTCGCGGATCAGGGCGGGCACGGCGGCCTCGATGATGCGGCGGCCCTTTTCCGGACTGGCCTGGGCCGGGTCGGAGCCGATCCGCCCGTCGGGGAAGCGGGCGCGGTAATCCAGGGCATCGCGGATCGGGCCGGACGGGGCGATACGCGGACTGTAGTCGGCCGCCTTGATCCGGTCCGGATAGGCCGCCTGGGTCACCGCGATTTCGGACGGGGTCGCGTGCATCCCGTGACCGGTCGGGAAGATCTGGTTGCACAGGGAATGGATGCCCGGCAGGTCCCACCAGTTGCGGAGTTTGAGCACGAAGGGACTGCGCGCATAGTTTGTTGCTACCGCGTCGCGCGCGGCGCTCCGCTGCTTGAGCGACGACGTTCCAAAGGACCACTGCGCGTAGATTTCGGCGAAGGTCGCCTCGATCGTGGCGACGTTGCCGCCATGGCCGTTCAGGAAATAGATCCGGTCGAACCCGTGCCGCGACAGGGACGAGACCCAGTCGGTGATCGCCGCCATGAAGGTGGAGGGCCGAAACGAGATCGTCCCGGCAAAGGCCAGGTGGTGCTGGGCCATGCCGATGTTGAAGGTCGGGGCCACGATCAGCGATCCATCGCCGGCCTCGGCCTCATGGGCGATGATCTCGGGGCACAGCCAGTCGGTACCCAGAAGGCCGGTGGGGCCATGTTGTTCGTTCGACCCGATCGGCACCACCACCGTCCGCGACAAGGGCTCGCCGTCCTTCAACCGGGCATCGATCTCGGGCCAGGACGACAGATGGATCAGCATGGGAAACCTGTAGGGGACGTGTGGCGGCGCAGGGGTGCACGGACGATCTACGCCCCCTGGCCATCGGGTGCCACCATCAGATTGGACTTGCGGCAGGGTCCGGTGAGCGCATCTAGGGGCCAAGACTTCAGCCGCGCCCTTCTCCTCCGATCTCGACGTCCTGGTGATCGGCGCAGGCGCTGCCGGGATCGGTGCGGCGCGGCGGCTGGCCCGGACCGAGACCCGCTTCGCCGTGATCGAAGCCCGCGGCCGGATCGGTGGGCGGGCTCATACGCTCGATGCACAGGGTCATGGCCTGGACATGGGCTGTGGCTGGCTGCATTCGGCGGACGAGAACCCGCTGGCCGAACGGGTCGAGCCGCTGGGCTTGACGCTGGACAAGACCCCGCCGCCCTGGGGCACCGAGGCCTTCAACCTGACCCTGACCCCCGCCGAACAGGACGAGGCCCGGGCTGCGTTTGCCGCCTTCGGAGAACGGGTCGAGGAGGCTGCTGGGCGGGGCGAGGATCGCGCGGCCTCGGACCTGTTCGAGCCGGGCGGCCGCTGGAACGGGCGGATCGACGCGATATCGGGGGCGCTGAACGGCGCGCGTTTCGCCCAGGTCTCGACCCTGGACTATGCCGCCTATGGCGGGACCGAGGTGAACTGGCGGATAGTGGAGGGCTATGGCCGGCTGATCCAGCGGCTGGGCGAGCGACTGCCGATCCTGACCGACTGTGCCGCGACGCGCATCGACCGATCGAGCGCGCCCCTGGTCATTGAGACGACGCGGGGAACGGTGCGGGCCAGGGCGGTGATCCTGACCCTGCCCACGGCGCTGATCGCAGCGGAAGCCGTTCGAATCGAACCGCCGGTCCCCAGCCTGATCGAGGCGGCATGGGGTGTGCCCCTGGGACTGGCGTCAAAGCTGCACCTGTCGCTGGAGGGGGCCGAAGAGTTTCCATCGGACGGGCAGCTGTGGGGGCGCAACGACACGGCGGATACGGGCGGCTATCACCTCAGGCCGTTCGGACGCGCGATGATCGAGGCCTATTTCGGCGGCGATCTGGCCTGGGGGCTGGAACGGGAGGGCCCCGACGCCATGGCCGATTTCGCGACGGAGGAACTGGTCGGGCTGCTGGGGTCCGGGTTCCGGCGGCGGATGGCGCCGGTCGAGGCCTCGACCTGGGGCGTCGATCCCTGGTCGCAGGGAGCCTATTCCCATGCCCTGCCCGGCCATGCTGGCGATCGGGCTAGGCTGAAGACCCCGGTGGAAGGCGGCATCTTCATCGCCGGTGAAGCGACGGCTGACGCCCATTATGGCACGGCGCACGGGGCCTGGCGGGAAGGCGAAAGGGCGGCCGAGCAGGCTCTGGCCGCCCTGGTCGATTAGCCCAGGCTGGAGCGCAGCATCCAGGCGTTCTCCTCGTGCACGCCGATGCGGGCGACGAGCATATCGTGGGTGAAGGCGTCGCCGGCCTCGTCGGCCATTTCGGCGAACTCGGCCATGCGGCGAGCGACGGCCTCATTATCGGCGACCAGTTCCTTGATCATCTCGGGCGTCGGCTTGTGCGGGGCGTCGTTCTCGATGACCGTCAACTCGCGGAAGGCGGCCGTGCCGGTGGGGGCCAGCTGGCCCAGTGCGCGGATCCGCTCGGCCATGGCGTCGGCGGCGGTGTGCAGTTCGTTGTACTGGACGTCCGTCAGCTTGTGCAGGCCATAGAAGTTCGGCCCCTGGACGTTCCAGTGGACGCCCAGGGTCTTGGCATACAGGGTATAGCTGTCGGCCACAGCCTTGCTGAGCGCCTCGGCGACCTGGACGCGGGCCTTGGGGTCCACGCTGGTGTTCAGGCGTTTGCCGTCGCCTTGGGGCGAACCGGCGGAGGCGGGGGACTTGGCCATGGGGTGTGTTCCTGACAGAGAGAGGGAAAGCTAGGCCCTGCAAATGGCCGTACCGCCCGGAGGTTCCCCCTGGCCCGCTCGCCAAAGCCGAAAGCCACCCGTCGCAGACGCCAGGCCGGGCCCGATCCGGTCCGGGTGGAGGCCATCTTTGCCCGCCTGGCCGGGGTCATGCCTGAGCCGAAGACCGAACTTCGATTCCAGGACCCCTATACGCTGGTGGTCGCCGTGGCCCTGTCGGCCCAGGCCACGGACGTCTCGGTCAACAAGGCCACCGATCGCCTGTTCGCCGTCGCCGCCACGCCCCAGGCCATGCTGGACCTGGGGGAGGAGGCGCTGATCCCCTATATCGCCTCGATCGGCCTTTATCGGACCAAGGCGCGCAACGTCATCGCCGCCGCCCGGATGATCGTGGACCTGCACGGCGGGGCCGTGCCGCTGAACCGCAAGGATCTTCAGGCCCTGCCCGGCGTCGGTCGAAAGACCGCCAGCGTCGTCCTGAACGAACTGGGGATCGAGCCCGCCATCGCGGTGGACACTCATGTGTTCCGCGTCGCCCATCGGCTGGGCCTGGCCGACGCCCCGACCGCCGACAAGGTGGAGGACCAACTGCACGCCGTGGTCCCCCCCGGCTATCTGGCCAAGGCGCATCACTGGCTGATCCTGCACGGTCGCTACACCTGCGTGGCGCGGCGACCGAAATGCGAGGCCTGCGTGATCGCCGACCTGTGTCCCTCGCGGGCGATGTTCATCGGGGTGTGAGGGGCCGCCGGCTCCCTCAGTACAGCCACATTCCCAGAAGGCCGACAGTACCTACCACGATCCGCCAGAAGGCGAAGGGCGCAAAGCCGTAGCGGCCAACGAAGTCCACCAGGGCGCGGACCACGAACAGCCCGCTGATGAAGGAGACGACGAAGCCGATCGCGATCAGCCCGACCACATTGCCGGTGATCAGGGCGCGGCTTTCCCAGAAATCCAGCCCGAAGGCCGCCACCATGGTCGGAATGGCCAGGAAGAACGAGAATTCGGCCGCCGCCCGCTTGTCCACGCCCAGCAGCAGGCCGCCGACGATGGTCGCGCCGCTGCGCGACACGCCCGGCACGATCGACAGGCATTGGAACAGGCCGACGCCCAGCGCCGTCTTCCACGAGAATTTCATCGCATCATATTCGCGCGGAACCGGGGCCCAGCGCTCCAGGGCGATCAGGGCAAAGCCGCCGATGATCAGGGTGATGCAGACGATCGTCGTGTTGAACAGCACCTCCTTGATGAAGCCGTGGAACAGCAGGCCTACGATGGCCGAGGGGATGAAGGCCAGCAGCACCGAGATGGCGAAGCGGCGCGCCGCCGGGTCCTTGCCCGGCAGGTCCAGCAGCACCTTCCACAGCTTCTGGAAATACAGGGCCACCACCGCCAGGATGGCCCCCAGCTGGATCATGACGATAAAGGTGTCCCAGGGCTCGTCGCCCAGGCCCAGGGCCTGTTTGGTCAGAAGCAGGTGCCCGGTCGAGGAGACGGGAATGAATTCGGTCAAGCCCTCGACAAGGCCCAGTATGATCGCCGCCAGCCAGTCCGCCATGAAACCCCCGATCGCTGCCCGGCCGATCAGTTCGCGCCGGGTTCGGGACCCACATAGCGCAGGCGGGCCCGGATAGGCGAGCCATCGATGGCCTGATCCAGCGCATGGGCCAGAAGTCCGGTCAGCCGCCCGATCATCAAGAGGTCCGAAGCCCCTTCTCGGGGCAGGTCCAGCCTCCGCGCGACCAGGGCCAGGGCCAGGGCAAAGCCGGGCCGATGACCGGTGGTCGCCTCACCCTGGTGTACCACGGCCGCCAGGTCGGTCGGCAGGTCGGCCGCCCGGAGCAGGGCCGCCGCCCGCGGATCGCCTTCCGCACCGTCGGAGGGCCCAAAGCCCGGCACGGTCCCTTCGGCCTCGAACCGACGCCGGACCGATCCGGCCGGGTCACGCCGCGCCTCGAAAACCCAGGCCGAAACGCTCGTGACCTCGAGGGCCAGGGCCGAACCCGCCAGGGTGGTGATACCGGCCATGGCGGCCCCGGCCATGGGGGCTCCACCCCCGGCCGCCGCCCGCGTGGCCAGTATGGCAGGGTCCAGATCCTGGTCGGCCGACAGGACTAGGGCGCGGCGGATCAGGGGGGCGTCGCGTTCCAGGACCTTCCAACCGCGGGCCAGCCGCTGGTGAAAATGCAGTCGGGGTCCCGGGCCGGCCACGGCGTCGATCGCCTCGTTCAACACCGAGGCCGCCTCATGACGCAGGTCGGCGGCCTCGCGGCCGGTCGAGGGCGCGTCTTCCTGAGCCCGGCGCCCCAGGGCCGCATACAGCCGGGCCCGGGCCGAGCCGCCGATCACGGCGTCCACGCGCGGCTTCAGGCCGGGGAAGGGATTGGGGTCGCGCAGGTCCCACAGGCGACGCGCCACATCCTCGAGCGTGGCGGTCTGAGACAGCTGGACCGCGTCCAGACCCCGATAGAACAGTCGGCCACCCGCTGTGATCCCGACTGAGGACAGGATGCTGGCCTCGCCCCGGGCCGCCGCTCCCTGGACGGGGGCCAACACCAGGTCGTCAGGGCCGGTTCCGGAGGAAAGGCGCGAGATGTCTTCGACGGCATAAAGGCTGCGACGCGGATCGGTGGGGTCGGGCCGTGCGGCAATCCGGCCGCGACTGACATAGGCATAGAGGGTCTGGGCCTTGACCCCCAGACGCGTCAGCGCCTCGTTCCGTCCGATCCAGCGCCCCTCGGCGTCCATGATCCGTCCCGTGATTGCGTATCGATCGCGATTCGCCCCCGACCATGGGGCCGTTTCATGACCAGAAGACTAAGGTTAATACGTCTAACACGGTTTTGCAGCGCAGCATTGGCAAGGCTGTCGCTTTCGGCGACAAGGCGACATGACCACGCCCGCCCCCGCCAGCGCCGATCAGGCGCGGATCGACGCCCAGCTGACCGTTCGCCGCGTGACGGGCCTGTCGGTCGGGGTGGCGGTGGTGCTGATCGCGCTCAAAGCCTTTGCCCTCGGGGCCTCCGGCTCGGTGTCGATCCTGGCCACACTGGCGGACTCCGGCCTGGACCTGATCGCCTCCCTGGCCACCTTCTACGCCGTGCGCTGGGCGGCGGCCCCGGCTGATGAAGCGCACCGCTATGGTCATGGGAAGGCCGAGGCCCTGGCCGCCCTGGTGCAGGCGGGGCTGGTGTTCGCCTCGGCACTGTTCATCGGCTGGGCCGCGATCAACCGAATTCTGGATCCTCGCCCGGTTACGGCGGGCAGCTGGGGCGTCGGGATCATGCTGATCTCCATGGCCCTGACCGGCTGGCTGGTCTGGATGCAGACGCGGGCGGTCAAGGCCAGTGGCTCGATCGCCGTGGCCGGGGACCGGGCCCACTATGCCGCCGACATGGCGTCCAACCTGGTCGTGTTGATCGGTGTGGCGTCGGGCGCCTTCCTGAGTGCGCCGGGGCTGGATGCCGCAGCGGGGCTGGTCGTGGCCGTCTGGCTGTTCTGGGGCGCTGTGGCCATGCTGCGGATCGCGGCGCACCAGCTGCTGGACCGCGCCGCCCCGGATCAGGACCGGATCGCCGTCACGACCGCCGTCCTGGCCGATCCGCGAGTCTTCGGCGTGCATCAGCTGCGGACACGCCAGGCCGGACCGACCCTGATGGTGCAGATGCACGTGGACCTGGAGCCGAGCCTGACCCTGGTCCAGGCCCATGACATCGTGGTCGAGGCCGAGCGGCGTGTTCTGGCCATCCGTCCCAACGCCGACATCATCATTCATCCGGACCCGCGCGGCAGGGCGGAATCGCATGATGCCGGAGGGAACGAGGGTCTGTCGCCGTCCCCGGCCCCCGCTGTGCCGGCGACGCCGTCCGTGCCGCAGGCGGCGGCTCCCGTGCCGGCGACCAAGGGGCCCTGGTCCTGACCCTCGAGCATGATCGGTTTTGACGGAACCGCGCAGCGTTTCCGGCAGAAGCGTAAATCATGCTCTCGCTCATAATCTTGAGCCTGATTCACCGCATCGGCGGATTAGCGACAGCGATTCCTCCTCAACGGATCAGGCTCTCGCGGCCCGGCGCGGTAAACGCGGGATTAACGGCCTGGGGTGCAGGACTGGCCCATGGCCGAGACCGTCCTTTATCATTTTGCCTTCGACCCGGCGTCGCGCGCGGCGCGCCTGGCCCTGGGCGAGGCCCGGATCGACTGGACCGACGCCCTGGTCCGGCCCTGGGAGCCGGACTGCCCGCTGCGGGGCCTGAACCCGTCCGGGATGCCGCCCGTCCTGCAGACAACCCACCAAGGCCGTGCCCTGACCCTCTGCGAGATCGGGGCGATCCTGGGCTGGATCGAGGACCGGGTGAAAGAGGCCGTGCTTCTGCCGGGCGATGCCGCAGAACGGGCCGAGGCCCGGCGACTGGTCGCCTGGTTCGAACGGCGCTTCACCGACGAGGTCGATGCCGTCCTGTTGCACGAGCGGATGGAAAAGCCCCTGCTGCGGCTGGGTCCACCCGAGGCCCGAGCCCTGCGTGAGGGGCGAGAGGCGCTGAAGGCGCATCTGGCGCTGCTGGAGGCGCTGGCCGGGGCGCGCGACTGGCTGGCGGGGCGCCGGCTCAGCCAGGCGGACCTGGTCGCCGCCGCCCATCTGTCGATCCTGGACTATTTCGGCGAGGTGCCGTGGGCGTCGTGGCCCGCGCTGAAGACCTGGTACATGAAGATCAAGTCCCGGCCCTGTTTCCGGCCGCTGCTGGCCGACCGGTTTCCGGGCGTGGCGGCCGTCGCCTGGTACGCCGATCTGGATTTCTGAGCCGATCGCGTCCAGACGCCTGTCATGGCCGTCGATTCCCGTCCCTCCATCCGCGATCGTGCCCTGGCCCTGGGCTTCGAAGCCTGCCGGTTCGCCTCGGCAGCCGAACCATGGAGCGCGGGCGAGCGGCTGGCCCATTTCGTCGAGGCCGGGCGGCATGGCGACATGGGCTGGATGGAAACCACCCTGGCCCGGCGCGCCCATCCCACCGCCATGTGGGACGGTGCCCGGACGGCGATCGTCCTGGGGATGAACTATGGGCCAAAGACCGATCCCTTGCCGGAAATGGCCGACCGCAGCGCGGGCTATGTCTCGGTCTATGCGCGGGGCGACGACTATCACGAGGTCATCAAGGGGCGTCTGAAGACCCTGGCCGGTCAGGTCGCCGCCCTGACGGGCCAGGACGTCAAGGTCTTCGTCGACACCGCCCCCCTGATGGAAAAGCCGCTGGCCCAGCGCGCGGGCCTGGGGTGGCAGGGCAAGCACACCAATCTGTTGTCGCGGCAGAACGGCAACTGGCTGTTCCTGGGCGTCGTCCTGACGGCGGCCGAGCTGGAGCCCGACGCGGCCGAGATCGACCATTGCGGATCCTGCACTGCCTGTCTGACCGCCTGTCCCACCAAAGCCTTTCCGGCCCCCTATCAGCTGGATGCCCGGCGCTGCCTGTCGTACCTCACGATCGAATTCGCCGGGCCCTGGCCGGTCGAGTTTCGCGCCGCGACGGGCAGCCGCATCTATGGCTGCGACGACTGCCTGGCCGTCTGTCCCTGGAACAAGTTCGCCTCCACGGCCCGCGAAGGGCGGCTGATAGCCCGGGCGGCCCTGGTTTCGCCCCGCCTGTCCGATCTGGCCGCTCTGGACGATCCAGGCTTCCGCGCCCTGTTCAGCAAGAGCCCGGTCAAGCGGATCGGCCGGGACCGGTTCGTGCGGAACGTCCTCTATGCCATCGGCAACAGCGATGATCCGTCCCTGATCCCGGTGGTGCAGGCACGGCTGGTCGATGCTTCGGCCCTAGTGCGCGGCGCGGCGGTCTGGGCCCTGTCGCGACTGGCAGACGACCGGCAGTACGAGGTCTGGCGGGACGCGGCGGTGAGGGACGAGACCGATCCCGGCGTCCTGGCGGAATGGGCAGGAACGGCACCCTGACACAGGGCTGTTCAGGCGTGATTGTTCCGGTTACGTTCCGTGTGAAACACTGAGGGAAACGCCATGGCCGAAGACATCGTCCTTTACACCAACCCCATGTCGCGGGGTCGGATCGCTCGATGGATGCTGGAGGAGGTCGGTCAGCCGTACGAGACGGTCGTGCTGGACTATGGCACCACGATGAAGGGCCCCGACTTTCTGGCGCTGAACCCGATGGGAAAGGTGCCGACCCTCACCCATGGCGGCGTGGCGATCAGCGAATGCGCGGCGATCTGCGCCTATCTGGCCGATGCCTTTCCGCAGGCCGGACTGGCCCCGGCCCTGGATGACCCGATGCGCGGCCCGTATCTGCGCTGGATGTTCTTTGCCGCCGGTCCGGTCGAGGCGGCGGTGACGGCCAAGTCGCTGGGGCTGCTGGCCCCGGCGGACAAGGCGGGGATGGTCGGATACGGCACTTTTGATACGGTGATCGACACCCTGGAGACCGCCGTGACCGAGGGGCCCTTTATCCTGGGCGAACATTTCAGCGCCGCCGATGTGTATGTCGGCAGCCAGATCGCCTGGGGCCTGCAATTCAAATCCATCCCCGACCGTCCGGCCTTTGCCGCCTATGCCGCCCGGATCACCGCGCGCGAGGCCGCCGTCCGTGCGCGGGCCTTGGATGATGCGCTGATTTCTGCGGCCTGAGAAAAAGGCCCCGCTGTTTCCAGCGGGGCCCCGTTTCATTCGAACGCTGAATCAGCGACGGCTGCGACCACGGTCACCGCCCCGCTCGCCGTCCCGCTTGGGACGGCCACCGCCGCCGGTGTCCTCGGTCAGAGGCGCTTCGCCCCGCTCGGCCCGTTCGGCATTGATCTTGTCGGTCAGGTCTTCACCCGTGGTCTGATCGACCACCTTCATCGACAGCTTGGTCTTGCCGCGATCGTCCATGCCCAGGAATTTCACCTTGACCTCCTGGCCCTCGCTCAGGACGTCGGCCGGGTTGGCGACGCGTTCCAGGGCGATCTGGCTGACGTGGACCAGGCCGTCCTTGGCCCCGAAGAAGTTCACGAAGGCGCCGAAGTCGACAACCTTCACGACCTTGCCGGAATAGATCATGCCAGGCTCGGGCTCGGACACGATCGACTGGATCCAAGCCTTGGCGGCGTCGATCTTTTCCTGGTCCGAGGCGGCGATCTTGACGGTGCCGTCGTCCTCGATGTTGACCTTGGCACCTGTCTTTTCGACGATCTCGCGGATCACCTTGCCGCCGGTGCCGATCACTTCGCGGATCTTGTCGACCGGGACCTTGATGGACTCGATCTTGGGCGCGAACTCACCGAGCTCGGTGCGGGCACCGTCGATGGCCTTGTCCATTTCGTCCAGGATGTGAAGACGGCCGGCCGAGGCCTGGGCGATGGCTTTCTTCATGATCTCTTCGGTGATGCCCGCGACCTTGATGTCCATCTGAAGGCTGGTGATGCCTTCGCGCGTGCCGGCGACCTTGAAGTCCATGTCGCCCAGGTGGTCTTCGTCACCCAGGATGTCCGACAGGATGGCGAACTCGCCCGACGGCTCCAGGATCAGGCCCATGGCGATGCCCGAGACCGGACGGGTCAGAGGCACACCGGCATCCATCAGCGCCAGCGACGATCCGCAGACCGTGGCCATCGAGGACGAACCGTTGGACTCGGTGATCTCCGACACCAGACGGATGGTGTAGGGGAAGTCCTCCGCCGACGGCAGCATGGGACGGATCGCCCGCCAGGCCAGCTTGCCGTGACCGATTTCCCGACGGCCCGCGCCGCCCATACGGCCGGTTTCACCGACCGAATAGGGAGGGAAGTTGTAGTGGAGAAGGAACTTCTCCTTGTAGGTGCCGCTCAGGGCGTCGACGTATTGTTCGTCTTCGCCGGTGCCCAGGGTCGCTACGACGATGGCCTGGGTCTCGCCACGGGTGAACAGGGCCGAACCGTGAGTGCGCGGGAAGATGCCGACTTCCGAGACGATGTCGCGGACCTTGTCCAGGGCGCGACCGTCGACGCGGTGACCGTTGTCGATGATGTCGCGACGCAGGACGTGGGCTTCGCATTCCTTGAAGGCGACGCCGAACTTGGCGGAATCGACGCCGTCGGGGTTTTCGTCGGTCTTGACCAGGGCGGCCGAGGCCTTCTTCTTGGCGGCGCCGACAGCCTCATGGCGGGCGTGCTTGCCCGGGTGGGTATAGGCGGCCTTGATGTCCTCGCCGACCAGGGACTGGATGGCGGTGACGACGTCGGAGTGGTCTTCGGCCTGGAAGTCGAAGGGCTCCTTGGCGGCGTGTTCGGCCAGTTCGATGATCGCGTCGATCACCGGCTGCATACCGCGATGGGCGAACATCAGGGCGTCCAGCATGATCTGTTCCGACAGCTCCTTGGCTTCGGATTCGACCATCATCAGGGCGTCCTGGGTGCCGGCGACGACCAGGTCGAGCTGCGAGTCAGGCAGTTGATCGAGCGTCGGGTTCAGCACGAACTCGCCGTCGATATAGCCGACGCGCGCGGCACCGATCGGGCCCATGAAGGGTACGCCCGAGATGGTCAGGGCGGCGGAGGTGGCGACCATGCCGACGATGTCGGGGTCGTTCTCCATGTCGTGCTGCAGCACGGTGATGACGACCTGGGTCTCGTTCTTGAAGCCCTTGACGAACAGGGGGCGGATCGGACGGTCAATCAGGCGGGAGACCAGGGTCTCCTTCTCGGTCGGGCGGCCTTCGCGCTTGAAATAGCCACCCGGGATCTTGCCGGCGGCGAAAGTCTTTTCCTGGTAGTTGACGGTCAGCGGGAAGAAATCCAGGCCCGGCTTGGGTGCGCGGCCATAGACGACGGTGGCCAGAACCACGGTCTCGCCATAGGTGGCCAGGACGGCACCGTCGGCCTGGCGGGCGATGCGGCCCGTTTCCAGGGTCAGCGGGCGGCCGGCCCAGTCGATCGTCTTGCGTTTGATATCGAACATTATTCTCGTCTTTCGTGTGCCGGGCGGCGTATTCCGCCCAGGCTTTCCCAAAAAGGGGTCCCATCAGTGGGTGCGGATGCGTCGGGTGTTCAGTCCTTCGATCCTGGGAGCGCCGCCCCATGGCGGTCGATCCGGGAGTCATTGAGGACCATGATCAAGCCCTCGCGTCTGCGCCGTGTCGTCCGGCGGCGCGCCGGTAGATATGTACGGAAAGAGGCGCAGGCATGGCCCGCGCCTCGAAACCGTTCCGTAAATCTGCGCTTAGCGACGCAGGTTCAGCTTGCCGATCAGGGCGGTGTAACGTTCCCGATCGACCTTCACCAGGTGGTCCAGAAGGCGACGACGCTGCGAGACCATCTTGAGCAGGCCGCGGCGCGAATGGTTGTCCTTCTTGTGGGTCTTGAAGTGCTCGGTGAGGTTGGCGATGCGTTCCGACAGGATCGCGACCTGAACCTCGGCCGAGCCGGTATCGCCAGCGGAGCGGGCGTTATCGGCGATGACTGCGCCCTTGCGTTCGGCGGTAATCGACATCGTAGCTTCCTTTCTGGGGGCTATCGCTCGGTGCGCGGCACCTCGCTGCTTGAGCCCCGGAAGTGCCCTTCCGGTCCCCGCAGGGATACGTCAGGACAGGTTGAAAACGCGGTCGGGTTCTAGCCGGCCGGCCCGCAACTGACCGAGAGCGACGAGCGTCTGGCCCTGAAAGACCGAAACGGTTCTGGAGCCGTCCTGAAGACGACCCTTTAGCGTTTCGACCTGTCTGGGGAGCAGAACGATCGGCCGTCCCTGCCGAAGCGAGAAGGCGTCTTGATCCGTCACGGCCAGCTCCGGGATGTCGTCCAGGGCGGTCGCCACGGGAAGCAAGCCTTCCAAGGCGGCGTCCCTATGCACCAGATCGGCGAGAATATCCAGTGTCACCGCGTTCGCGGTCGAAAACGGCCCGACCCGCTCGCGCCGCAGGGCCGAAACGTGCCCCTCGGCCCCCAGCATCAGCGCCAGATCGCGCGCCAGGGAGCGGACATAGACGCCCTTTCCCGTGCGGATGGTCAGTTCGACATGGTCTGCATCCGGCGTGGCCGTGACCTCCGCCTCGTGAATGGTCACGCGGCGGGACGCCAGTTCGAACGCCGCGCCCTCGCGTGCCAGGTCATAGGCCCGCTGGCCGTCTACCTTGATGGCGCTGAACCGGGGCGGGGTCTGGTCGATCTCGCCCACGAAGGCGGTCAGGGCCGCACGCACGGCTTCGGGCGAGGGGCGCACGTCGGAACGGCCGATGATCTCGCCCTCGCGATCCACGCTGTCAGTGGAGACGCCCCAGTTGATGGTGAAGCGATAGACCTTTTGCGCCTCCATCATGAAGGGCACCGTCTTGGTCGCCTCGCCCAGGGCGATGGGCAGGATGCCGCTGGCCAGCGGGTCCAGCGTGCCCGCGTGTCCCGCCTTCTGTGCGTTGAACAGGCGCCGGACCCTGGACACCGCATCGGTCGATCCCAGCTCGAACGGCTTGTCCAGACAGACCCAGCCGTTGACGGCGTCGCCCTTTTTGCGACGGGCCATTATGCTAGGCCTACCGCGCTTCGCGCTACTTGAGGCTGGCCCATCAGGCTTGGTCGTCTTCGTCTTCGACCGGCGGGACGTAGGAGTCCGCGCGCACCCGTGGGTCGTCCAGCAGCCGGTTCAACCGTTCGGCGGCGGCGAAGCTCTCGTCGTGTCGAAAGCGCAGGTCGGGGGTGAAGCGCATATCGATGTGCCGACCCAAGGCCCCGCGCAGGAATTTGGCGTGGGCGTTCAGGGCCTTGATGATCTCGGATTCCTGTCCGGCTACGGAGGCGGTCGAGACGCCGGCCCCCAGGGGTTCGACGAAACAGGTGGCGTGCTTCAGGTCGGGCGACAGGCGGACCTCGGTCACCGTCACCGAGACCCCGACCAGGGCCGGATCGCGGATCTCGTTCTCGCGCATGACTTCGACCAGGGCATGGCGGATCAGTTCGGAGGCTCGAAGCTGGCGCTGGCTGACCAGCCCGGCGGTGGATTTCGACTTGGGCTTGCGGTTGCTCATGAGGTGATCCTTCACGCGCCGGGGATCGGACCCGGTCGGAAATCGACGCCGCCGCGGCGCAGGATGGCACAGGCCGGCCCGGCGGCGAAACAGGGAGGGGCGGTCTAGTCTCGCACGCTCGCCGAGTCCAGTTCCGCCCGCGCCACGGTGTTCATCACCTCGCCCGAGGTGACGGCCCGCATGGGTCGGATCGGCAGGCCTGCGGCATTGAGGACGCGCGCCGTCCAGTTGTTGCACAGATAGCCGATCCAGAAATGCTCGTGGCTGGCAAAGAACCGGGCGTCGTCGCCGGGGCGGGCCGTGGCGATCACGGCGCGCCCGTCCTCCAGGGCCAGGGAGGCCTCAATCCGCCCGGCCATGGCGTCCAGTGCGGCAGGCGACAGCAACAGCGTCCGGCGCGCCTCGTCTGTAACAAGGAGGGCCGGATCGCGATCCGCCGGGTCCAGCATCACGACCGAGGCGTTGCCGGGACGGAAGAAGGCGCGAAAGCCGTCCGGCAGGCGCTGCTGGATCGGCGTCTGTTCGACGAAGAATTTGGCATCGCCCCAGCCGACCAGGATCCAGTCGCCCGGCGGCAGGTCCCTGACCGCCTCAGCCAGGGGCCCCGGTCGCGCCAGCAGGGCCGCGCGAGGGATAGCCAGATCGGTATGGAAGCCGTTGTCCAGGACATGGACGGTGATCCCCACGCCCCTGGCGGGATAGAGGGCCGGATCACCCGCCCGGGCCCAGGTCCAGGTGGCGAAGATCCCCGCCAGGACCGCTACAAGCAGAAGCGGCCTGAGCAGGGATACGGAGGGTCTTCGGCGGCTCATCGCCCCTCATAGACATAGGTGCCGCACAGGGCACGGTCGGATGCGGTGGTCCCCGGCGGGGGTCCCTGGCGGAACACCATCAGATCCAGCCGGTCGCCGCGTGGCAACAGGGCGATCCAACCCGGAGCCTCGCCCGCGCAGGCCGGGCTGGCCGACACGGCATCCTGGGCCTTGGCCGGCACGACCCGGCGCAGTTCGATCTGATCGGTGGGGGCAGCCTTCAGCCCCGACAGGAAGGGTTCGCGGCCGTAGGCGATGCGGTGAGGCTGGGTCCGCAGGGTGCCGGCGGTTTCGAACCGGATTTCGGCTCCGACCAGTTCTACCGCACCCGTCACCTCCCCGGTTGCCCCTTGGTCCACCGGCTCGAACCGACCCATCAGGACGACACCGCGCGTGGCAGGCGCAGGCGGCGCGGCATTACGGCTCAACAGGACCTTGGCCCGGTCCACGCCGCCGCGCACGACGTGGAAGGCCTGCTCCGCGCCCCGCTCGTCGAAGGCGAGCAGCAACAGGACAAGGCACAGGGTCCCCAGGACGCCAGCGAGACGCTTCATCGCAGACGGGTCCGGAAACGGGGGCGGGTCATACGTCCACCCTAACGCCGTTGCGTGACAGTGCGACCCCTATCGCTCGGAAAGGGAAGGTTCTTCCGGGGCGCCCAAGCCGTTGGGCTGGCCCGCCCATTCGCCGCGATACCTGTAGCTCAGCTGGACACAGTGGCGGAAGGTCCCATCGGCCCAGCGTCCCACGGCCTGCATGACCAGCGGCCGGCCCTGACGGACCCGACCCAGCACCAGCCAGGCCTCGTCTGAGCCGGGACACAGGGCGCGCGACAGGCCCCGCCCGTCGCCCTGGGCCACGATGGAATAGACGGCCGTCTCGGCCGATCCCGCCGGCAGGGCGCGGCGCACGCCGTCGGGGCCGCCGCGACGCATTTCGGCCGATCCCCGTGCGGAGGTGGAAAACAGGGTCTCGACCCGGACCGAGCCGAACAACCCGCGCTGGACCTGCAAGGTCACGCCGCGCGTCAGGGCCTGGGTCACCCGGTCGGCGGCATCATAGGCCCACAGTCGCGTCTCGGCGACGGCGGGGGTGGCGGCCAGAAGAGCAGCGAACAGGACGATCAGGGGACGGGTCATGACCTTGACATCCGAAACGACTGCGGCGGAAGCGGGGCCAAGCCTGCTTCCGCCGCATATAGTTCAGCTCACGCTGCAGCAGGGAGGCTTAGTGAGCCGCGCGGCCGCCCCAAAGATTTGGCTCAAGCAGCGAGGCTCCGCGAGCCGAGCGGTAGCCCGCGCGAAGCGCCCAAACCTACAGCGTTCGCTTGATCTCTTCGACGGTGAAGCACTCGATGAAGTCGCCTTCCTTGATGTCCTGGAAGCCTTGGAAATGCATACCGCATTCCTGGCCGGATGGGACTTCGTTGACCTCGTCCTTGAAGCGCTTGAGCGTGTTGAGCGTGCCCAGTTCCAGCACCACGATGTCGTCGCGGATGATCCGCACGCGCGCGCCCTTCCTGACCACGCCTTCCGACACCCGGCAGCCGGCGATCTTGCCGACCTTGGAGATGTCGAACACCTGCAGAACCTTGGCATTGCCCAGGAAGGTTTCGCGCTGGATCGGAGCCAGCATCCCCGACAGCACGCCCTTCAGATCATCCAGGAGGTCGTAGATGATCGCATAGTAGCGGATCTCCACGCCCTCGCGGTCGGCGAGGTCGCGGGCCTGTTTGGAGGCGCGGACGTTGAAGCCGATGATCGGAGCCCCGGCCGATTTGGCCAGGTTGACGTCGCTTTCGGTAATGCCGCCGGCACCGGACATGATGACACGGGCGCGGACCTCGTCGTTGCCCATCTTGTCCAGAGAGCCGACGATGGCCTCGGCCGAACCCTGAACATCCGCCTTGATGAGCACGGGCAGTTCCGAAATCTTCTTGGACCCCAGCTTGGACATCATGTCGGCCAGAGAGACCTGGTTGATGCTGCCGGTCGCCTTTTCGCGCCGGACCCGGTCGCGATATTCGGTCAGCTCGCGGGCGCGGGCCTCGCTTTCGACCACGGCAAAAGGCTCGCCGGGGCCGGGGGCCTCGTCCAGACCCAGAATCTCGACCGGTACGGACGGACCCGCGTCGGTCAGCTGCTCGCCGCGCTCGTTCAGCAGGGCGCGGACCTTGCCCCAGCCGGAACCGGCCACGACGATGTCGCCCCGCTTCAGCGTGCCGCGCTTGACCAGGACCGTACCCACCGGGCCACGTCCCTTGTCCAGCTTGGACTCGATCACGACGCCCTCGGCCGATCGGTCGGGATTGGCTCTCAGGTCCATCACCTCGGCCTGCACCAGGATGGCTTCGATCAGGCCGTCCAGATTGGTCCTGTTCTTGGCCGACAGCTCGATGATCTGGGTGTCGCCGCCCAGGCTTTCGGCGATGACCTCATATTGCAGCAGCTCGTTGACGACCTTCAGCGGGTTGGCGTCCGGCTTGTCGATCTTGTTGACCGCCACGATGATCGGAGCCCCCGCCGCCTTGGCGTGCTGGATGGCCTCGATGGTCTGGGGCATGACGCCGTCGTCGGCGGCCACGACCAGGACCACGATGTCGGTCACATTGGCCCCGCGCGCCCGCATGGCGCTGAAGGCGGCATGGCCCGGCGTGTCCAGGAAGGTGACGCGTTCGCCGCCCTCCAGCCGGACCTGATAGGCCCCGATGTGCTGGGTGATGCCGCCGGCCTCGCCCGCCGCCACATCCGTGGTGCGAAGCGCGTCCAGCAGAGAGGTCTTGCCGTGGTCGACGTGGCCCATGATGGCCACGACCGGCGCGCGTGTTTCAGTGGCCGTCGCATCGTCGGCGTCGCCCAGGAAGCCGGTTTCCACGTCGCTCTCGGACACGCGCTTGACGGCCATGCCGAACTCGTCGGCCACCAGTTCGGCGGTATCGGAATCGATCACGTCGTTGATCTTCATCATCAGGCCCTGACGCATCAGGAATTTGATGATGTCGACCCCGCGCACGGCCATCCGGTTGGACAGTTCCTGAACGGTGATGACGTCGGGAATGACGACTTCACGGGCCTGTTTCGGCGCGTCCGTCGAACCGCCCTTGCGCTTTTCCTTCTCGCGTTCACGAGCCCGGCGGACCGAGGCCAGGGAGCGCATCCGCTCGGCGGCATCCTCGTCGCCACCGGCTACGGCCTGGATGGTCAGTCGGCCTTCGCGGCGCTTGGGCTCGCCCCGCTGACGCGAGACGGCCTTGCCGGGCCCGGCGTCTGAGAAGCGGCGATCCCGATCGTCCTCGGGCTTGGCGGGTCGGGTGAAGCCGGCCCCCGGCGCGCGGGCCGGACGGGCCACATTGGTTTCGCCCGGCGGCGTCGCCGGGCCTCCTGGTGCCGAACGGGGACCGCGCGCGGCGGCACCGGGCGCGGGCTTGGGCGTCAGGGCCGAATAGCGGACGGTCTGGGTCGGGCGCGGGGCGGTGGTGCGATCGCCGCTCGCGCGTTCGCCGGTCGGCCGGGCTGTGAACGACCGTTCGCCGCCGCCCAGGGCCTCTTCGCGGGCCGAACGGCCCCCGAAGGCGGGACGATCGACGGGCGCGCGACCAGGATTGCCGCTGGGCTGTTTGGGCACACGCTGGCCGAAATTGACCACCGGTCGAGCCGGCGGAGCCGGACGGGCCGGCGCGGCGGGGGCCGGCGTTGGGGCCGGTTCCGGTGTCGGGGCCGCGGCGACCGGTTTGGCCGTCGGTTCGGGTGTGGCCGGTGCGGCAGGCTTGGCGACAGGCGCGGCCAGCTTTTCGGCCTCGGCCCGTGCCCTTTCTGCGGCCGCGCGGGCGGCCGAAGCCTCGTCACGAGCGGCCTGGGCGGCACGGTCGGCCGCGGCGGCCTGTTCGCGGGCGGCCTGGTCGCGCAGAAGGCGCTCGGCTGCTGCGGCCTTCTCGCGCTCGGCCTGTTGCTGGGTGGCCAGTTCGATGGCGCGACGGCGCGCTTCCTGTTCCGAACTGGACAGGTTGCCGGCGGCGATGTCGCGCGGAGCCGGGCGCGGCGCGGTGGAGCCGGGCGCGGGCTCGGAACGGCGCGCGGCGACGTCGAATCCCTGGGGCCGCTGATGACCCGGGGTCGCACCGACGCGGCGTTTGGTCTCGACCACCACCGTCTTGGTGCGGCCGTGACTGAAGCTTTGACGCACGGTGCCGGTCGAGACCGATCCCGCCTGGCGCGGCTTCAGGCTGAGAGGCGCGCGCGGTCCCGTCTGGGACGGCGTTCCCGTGCCCTGACCACCCTGGCCCTGACCGCCCTGGCTCGTGCCCTGGCCTTCGTTCGTCTTGTCGTTCTCGTCGCTCATCCGGTCGCTTTACTGGGGGGCGGAGAGGTCCGCCCGGTCTTGGTCAAAAAAATCGTCGCTCAAATACAAAAGGACGTGCGTCGCCCCGCCTCCCTTTCAGGAGACGGAACCCCGCCCGCCGACAGCCTGTTCCGCGGCCTCAACTGACCCGCTCTCAGGTCCGGTTTCCGGTTCGTCCAGAAGCCAGTCCGGTGGGCGGAGCGGTCGAAATCCGGCCAGTCGCCCGACCTCTATGGTCCAGCGATCGGCCCTCCCACCCGCGAGCAGGACGGCGTGTATCGCATTTTCCAGCCCAAGGGCCAAACTCAAATCGTCGACACCGAACGCACCACAGATTCCGGGGGTCGGTCGGGCGTGCCGGATCAGACCCAGAAGCTTGCCGCGACCGTCGGCGGACCCGTCCGCCGCCTCGATCAGCCAGGCCGCGCGCCCTCCCCGGATCGCCGCCGCCGCCTTCTCGAAGCCGGAGATAAGTACCCCCTCGCGTCTGGCAAGCCCCAGTTGGTCCAGGCAGCGTCGGTGCAGCAGGGCCTCGACGATGTCGGCCAGGTCCGGGGCCGGCTTCAGCGGGGCCTTGGCCGCGCGGGCGAACAGGTTCTTCTTCACCGCCGCCTGTATCGAGGCCCGATCGGCGGCCACCCACAGGCCGCGCCCTGGAAGTTTGCGAGCCAGATCGGGGGCGACCGAGCCGTCCGGGGCGGCGACGAAACGGATCAGGCGCGATTCCTCCATGACCTGGTGGGTCACCAGGTCGCGGCGGTCTCGCTCAGTCGTCGCGGCGCGCAATCCCATGGACGGTCCGGTCTCCCATCACGCGTCGCGGGATTTTTCGAGGTCTTCG